>Ga0155031_126_pt1 | contig 2502 bp, 1 predicted proteins | sample RifCSPhighO2_01_FD_105999 | JGI IMG/M metagenome (GOLD analysis project Ga0155031, IMG submission 105999) | Candidatus Zambryskibacteria bacterium RIFCSPHIGHO2_01_FULL_43_27 | reverse complement strand
ATTGCTACCACTTCATCGTTTGCTTGAAGTGCCCTAACAATTTTCAATTTGTGTTCCGGAGATACTCTTGCATATATATTTACAGTCTTAGCTTTCTCCTTGAGTACCTTTTCATCCATCTCCTCAACCTCTTTACCCTCAAGAATTGTATCCTCTGATGCCTCTATACCAACCTCTGTAGCTATAGCAAGAGCTGTATGCCTGTGATCACCCGTAATGAGAACCGTTCTAATACCTGCTCTTTTAGTTTCAGCGATAGATTGCTTTGTTTCTTCACGAAGTGGATCTTTGAGAGCTATAAATCCAATAAAGATCAGGCTCTTGAGAAGCTCATCTATGTTTTCAAGTGATACATCTTTATCAATTTCACGATATGCACAAGCAACAACTCGCAACCCTTTCTTAGCGAGATTGTCTATTTTGACTGTGAGAGCTACTCGTTTACTATCTTCTAAATGACTATCTTTCTCACAATGAACATAATGACTTTTATCTAAAACAATTTCTGGTGCACCTGTGACATAGAGCGTTCTTTTTCCTCCAAATTCTCGTATGGAAACCGCGTACTTTTTGCTTGAATCAAATGGCTGTTGCTCAATAATTTTATATTCCTTATTAAGTGTTCTTTGCTCTAACCCCGCATGAGCAGAAGCAAGAACTAGAGCTTGTTCTGTTGAACGGCCTCTTACGATCCATTCGGCTAGTTCATCATTTGGATTTTCAATAAAGGCCTCACTGGTAAAGAGAGAGGTTTTTAGAGCTAAGATATGTGACTCAACCCCATTCTTAGCTTCTTTGGGCGGCAACCCATCTCCGTTATTAAATAATTCGTCTTTAGATGCGAAGATGTGACTAACCTGCATCTTGCCCTCAGTTAGTGTTCCAGTTTTATCAGTACAGATGACAGTAACGCTTCCGAGAGTTTCGTTAGCCACGAGTTTTCGCACTAATCCTTTTTGTTTGAGAATACGATTCATTCCAAGAACAAGAATGACAGTGATAGCAGGTAGAAGCCCTGCAGGAATAGCCGATACTGCAAGAGCAAGAGAGGCGATGAAAATATCTGCGAGTGATTGGCCTTGGAAATAGCCAATAATGATGACGAGAGAGATAACAAAAAGAACGAAACCACCAGTGAGTCGAGAGAGTTTTGATAACTTCTTTTGCAGAGGTGTTTTTCTCTCTATTGTTTCTTTTACCAAAGAGACAATGTTTCCAATTGCAGTATGTGATCCGACTTCAACCACAATAGCTTTACCACTTCCTTCTTCGACGAGAGTTCCCATAAAGACCGAGTTTGTCCTGTCTCCCAGAGATGTATCCTTTTCTACCACACCCTCTTTTTTATGAACCGCCGCCCATTCACCAGTTAAGTTTGATTCATTGATCTTGAGATTCTTTGATTCGATAATGCGTGCATCGGCAGGTACTTTATCTCCCGCTCGGAGCATGAAAACATCACCGGGAACCAATTCAGTACTATCTACTTCCTTGAGGTTTCCGTCACGAATGACTCTCGCTGAAACACTAACAATTTTCTTGAGAGCAAGGATAGATCTATCCGCTTTGTATTCTTGGTAGAAACCGACGGTGGTGTTTATGAGAAGAACTACGATTATAAAAATGGCATCAGAGAGATGCCCCATTGAAAGTGAGATACCGAAAGCGACCAGAAGAATGTATATAAGTGGGTTATGAAATTGACTAAGAAATAGACGAGTTATCGATAGAGGTTTTTCCTCTGGTAGAGTATTTCTGCCGTATTTCCTTATTCGACTCTGAAGTGAATCAGTTTGAATACCATTAGTACAGGAGTCAGTACGCCCAAATATTTGTTGCAAATCTAAAGAATGCCAGGGAAGTTCCATGGGTGAATTATAACTAATTTCCTTATTTCTTTCAGCTTTGTATTATCTATGAATCTTACTTCTCGAATAGATACGAATACTCTCCATACCCTTCCTTAGACATATCTTCCTTTGGAACAAATCGGAGTGATGCAGAGTTTGTACAGAAACGACGACCGCCCTCCTCTGTTGGACCATCATCAAAAACATGGCCAACATGTCCACTTTCACTTCTAATTTCAGTGCGAGTTGTAGAAAGGGAGTTATCTTCATACATCGTTACCGAATCATCATCTATGGTTCTCCAGAAGCTCGGCCAACCTGTTCCTGAATCATACTTATGGGTACTGGAAAAAAGTGGCTTGCCGGTAACAACATCAACATATATCCCGTCAGCTTTATTATCCCAATACGCATTATTAAACGGTGACTCAGTTCCATTTTCAGCCACTACATGATAGGCTAATGGGTCTAAATTTTTTAATAGTTCAGCAATCTCTTCATCAGTGTAGTTATAGCTATCCTTTTTCATAATATTTGTCTGCTCAGATTCTAGGAATTTAATAGCGGCATCTTTGGCCCAAGTTTCTTCCACAAACCCAGCCCGTCCAGATGCTTTTTTGTATTGGTTGTAGTGATCTGATGCCTTTTTGTA
>Ga0155031_123_pt2 | contig 4910 bp, 6 predicted proteins | sample RifCSPhighO2_01_FD_105999 | JGI IMG/M metagenome (GOLD analysis project Ga0155031, IMG submission 105999) | Candidatus Zambryskibacteria bacterium RIFCSPHIGHO2_01_FULL_43_27 | reverse complement strand
TTCACTGTGCTTATCTGATAAAGGTTGCTTCCATAGGTAAACCAAATCTCACGAGTGCGTAGTGGATTCCCCTTCTCTCCTGTTTCAAACGCCACCCCCCTAGCTCCCGCTATTGCAATCTCCTCCGGATTTTCAATCACCATATCCGGCAAATCATTTTTTATTTGATCAATGGTAATCACAACAGAGTCCTCAATAGGTGAAATACTAATTTGAAAATTCCTCTCTTTTGGGCTACCACTAAATAGAACTTGCGAGATATCCTTCTCATCGTCTACTATACCCAAATCAGAGAAAGTAAAATCACTTGGTAATTTAAAAGTAAAACTCTCGTCCGAATGAAGGTAGGCACTGCCATCTCCAATCACTTCTCCCATAGGTTCCACCTCTGTATTTACAGAGGTGGAACCTATGTTTTTCATGACTAGTATTAATCCTCCAACGAGGACGCAAGCGGCTATGAGTATTATTATATTTCGTGATTGTTTAGTCATAGATATTATCTACTTTTCGTATCAAGGTTTAACCTTGATAATTATGTTCATACTACTGCGCATTCTTTTTTATTGCCTGAACTACCGTAGAGCTATCTTTGAGAATTTCAATAAAAAGAATTTTATCTTTAGCGATAAACATCGTGTCTTCAGGTCCGTGGACTTCCCCGCCAAGCTTTACCAAATTAAGATTTTGAGCTGATGGACTTTGAGTGGACCCCGTCCTATCTTGCTGAAGCTCTTTTGCATACTTAAGATAATACACGTCTGTCAGTCGTGAGAATCTGCGATTTTCATTTTCAAGGTGGCCAAAGTAAACTTGCCCATCGGAAAGAAATACTGCCTGCCAACGAGAATCAATTTCTTTTGGTAAATCATTTTTTGAGGGCAAAAGCAGAAGCAGAAGCACCACTATTAATAAGGCTATTGCTATTCCTGTTACCCATAACCAATGTATTTTCTTCATGTTTTTCCTAGAATTATCTAATTGTCTCACATTAAACTTCATATTAACCTGACGGGAGGTTGAACCTCCCGTTGGACTTATTCGTAAGTTACTTCTTTAGTTATTGTAACCGGAATAAGAGCAGTAATCGGTTTCCACGGACCTTCATTGCCTTGCCCTGCAATAAGGAGGTAGTAAGTTCCATCGGCAATACTACCTGGCAAATCATTTAGTGAATAGTCGTACGACCCACCCACACAATCAAATGCTTTATTGTAGATGTATTTGTTTGGACTCTTGTCGTAATCGTCAACAAGCAAATATAGAAGAACTACAAAATAGGGATCCGAACATGAGCCAGAAATGTTGAGGCTTCCCTCATCGGAGTCAGGAGAAAGTACTGGAGTATTACTTATGGTGCGGACAAGTTTTTTCCCATTTTTATCTACTTCAATACCTGACCAGTTGGGACGTTCTTTGGCGGGAATCGTTTGACCATCAAGAGAAAAGAGATACTTTTCTACAGGCTGAAGCTCATCTGCTGTCACTGTTATAACCGGGATCTGCTCTGTTTGAATAATCTCTACAATAGGGGTTTGATCTGGAATAGGGTCGGTAGGAGTAGTGTCTTGCGGTAAAACTGGTACTTCATTTTGGGCAGGATTTGGTAGGTCAGCTGGGGTTGTGGTAGCAACACCCAAGATTTCTCCACCGGCGCCATCCGCAGGAGGTGTGGAGATATCAATCACGTTGTTCACTGGATCTGGAGGAATAATAGGCGTAGTTGAAGCGGTTGTCGTGCCAACATCTACAGAGATAGGAGATGCTGTTTGCTGTGGGTCCGTCGTATCAACTATTGTAGTACCGTCTGTGGACTGTTGGTCTGTGGCAGTATTTTGCGGAGAAGAGGAATTTTGTGAAGAGTCGGCAGAAGGGACACCAGAGTCGACTGGGATTGGGTCTGCAATTTGAGTATCCGCTGTTACTGGTACGCTAGTATCAACTGGACTAGGACCAACACCAGTTGGAGCCGTGGAAACACTCGGGTCAGAGACCCCAATATCAGGAGTGTCACCAACCACAGGTTCGCTTACGGGAGGAGATGCTTGATCAGGAGTTTGGGCAAAAAGCGAAATTGGCATTAGTAAAACGGTTGTTAGCACTATCACCAAACTTTGTTTTATTAGATTATTTTTTTTCATATTGTGTTTCATATTATTGTATTAATTTCATCGTATCTCTGATTTTTCCTGTGGATAACTCCGGCTTTTTTACTTGTACTTGACTTTAATTTCATGTGGGTATAATATAGTGGCATTACCACAAAAAGTCCCCTTGCAGGTTTCGTCCTGCCGGGGTCCTTTTTATTTTAGGCCTATCATATTTTTTAAATCATCCATAAAAGCAATGTCTTTCTTTGCAAACTTCTTGAGAAGTGCAGAATATTTCTGTCGGTTAGGAACCAATACGGTCTGAAGTTTTCCTTTTTCTAGCAGGTGCTGAATGAGGCAGTAAAAATCTCCATCTCCAGTGACAATGACAGCTTTTTCAAAATTTGGGAGTTGTATCATAGTATGAAGAACTAATTCCGCATCTACGTTCCCTTTCACCGTCCCATCTTTGTACGCAAGTACAGGTTTGAAGATGCAAATAAATCCTGCTTCTTGAAGCATGGCGTAAAGATTATTGTTACCCTCAATAAATCCTATAAAAAGAAAGGCGGTGGTAACTCCATAATTTTCCTTGAGATACACTCTAAATCTTGCCCAATCAAGCATCCAGCCATGAGACTTTATGGAGAGATACACATTTTGGCTATCTATAAAAGCGTAATTGTTTGATTGTTTTCTCATAATTCTTGGTTTAACTTTCGTCTTTCGACTTCCACATCATGTATACTATTTGTGTCATACCTCAAGAGTCGGCTCGTCCGGCTCTTTGATTTTTTTCCTTTTACAAATTGTTTAAGCATGTGATATCATTCTAGCATTAGCCGTCAGTGTTGGCCGAACCAACGCTACGGCTTGGTCTATCGGATAATTGCGGTTCATTCCGATAGGCGACGCGGAAACGCAACCCACGCAACAAAGCCCGCCGATGTATATTCGGAGTAAATCGGAGGGTGGGTTATTACATAGAGAAACACCAACCAGCCACCGCGTAAGCGGTGGCTGGTTCATCGTATTCCATGTGTCAAAATCTTTTTTCATATTTATTGTTTGTAAATATATTTTAATTTATTTTCTACCATCCAAAAGCTGGGCCCAAAGGCACATGAGGAGTGGTTGTCGCCCCTGTTACAGTGCCCGCGTTCTGATGTCCCGACCAATCTGGCTGGGTGCCTGTGCCAGTGAAACCGAGATAGGAAAAGAGTACCGTATTTGGAGTAACGTGTGGCCTAAACTGTTGCATCCGAATTTCCGCTAGAGACAGGACTTTGTTGTAATATGCCACATTAGAAATTTTCCCAGGAAAAGAGTCGGCGAATGCACCAGCAACATTCAAAGTGTTCCCCACTATTACACTTTGCGACGCATCTGTACTATAAGTTCCTGAACCATCAGCGGCTGTGGCATACGTTGTTTCAGTAACAATAGTAGAGAGGTCTCCACGATAAATATGCACTCTGGGGGTTGCTCCACTATCATAGGTGTAAGCCAAGAACCACCATTTGCCTGCGGTTATTCCCGCATTACCTGTTCTGTATGTTAAGCCCGATGTGCTTTGACTAAACGCAACGCGAAGTCCTCCATTCGTATCAGTGGCATTAGTTTCCAATCCAAAACGGTTCTTGAAGTTGGAAACAGGTGAATTTGCTCGCTTACCAAACATGGTTTTGCCATCCACATAGGAATCCAAATACACCCACATTGTAACTGTATGACTGGTTAAGTCGTCCATTGACGCGCCACTCCCGTAATTCACCCTGTCAGAAGTTGCCGCTCCAAACACCAAAGAAGCTAACGCGGGAGAGGGAAAGATGAGAGCGAGAGCTATAAATAAGATAATTGGATGTTTCATATTAGTTTTTATACTCAAAAATGGCCTGATGAAGAAGCATTGTGCGATTCTTTTTTTCGTCCTATTGGTCGTTGTTTTGTTTGTTTTCATATAATTTTTCTAAAAAGAGTGGTTTTTAATTACTGTACTCAAAAATCACATCATGAATAAGGGCATCCGATGCCAGTGTATCAGCCGCATCCGCTCCATCCCGAGCAAGATAGAACTCAACTGTGTCTCCCGCTGCAAAGTTTCCCGCGGTCAGTGTCAGTGTTACAAGATTTCTCTCGTTTGCCGCACTGGGCGCAGTATCAGTACCCGTTACAGACTCTTGAAATGTAGCTTGGTCTAGGGATTCGGTGTCATCTCCAGAAATTGCCCTATAATCAAAATCCCAGACCGCGTCTCCTGTGGTTAGAGGCGCTGTCCAATATATTTTCACTACTGGAGCGCCGACATAATCAAACGGCACGTGGAATGTTCCGTAGAATCCTGTTTTAGCGGCTGTGGAGCTTGCCACTGCTACCATGTGTTTGAAGTTATCATTGACAGCAGTTATTGTATAAGGTTGAAACCACGAGTTGCCTCCAGTATCAGGCATAGTGAAAGCGTTTAGTATCGCAACCGCGCGAGTAGTTGAAGCTGTGGTGCAGTTTATCCACGCTGAATTTTCATAACAACGGAACACTCCACTATTGCTGTTATAATACATAGCTCCATTTACTCCTGTCGGGTCGCCAGCAGTGTTCTTGGTATCAAGCACCAGAAGCCCTGGACTTGCTCCTCCAGCTCCCGTACCGACTTGCAAACGGCCATCACCATCTATGCTGAAACGATTGTTTGTTCCGAGAGCTGTGGAAGAAGCTATCAAAAACTTCCCGCCATTGGATACGTCCATTCCTATTGTCCATTTGTACGTATCACCAGACGCCCCAGAAAAGCCAATTGCCGATTTTGTTGTACTAAATATG
>Ga0155031_118_pt1 | contig 11039 bp, 10 predicted proteins | sample RifCSPhighO2_01_FD_105999 | JGI IMG/M metagenome (GOLD analysis project Ga0155031, IMG submission 105999) | Candidatus Zambryskibacteria bacterium RIFCSPHIGHO2_01_FULL_43_27 | reverse complement strand
ATACGTCACGTTCATAATCGTATATACAGACAACAGCGAGCTCTAAAGATGCGGGGTCATTTGTGCCCACATCAAAAAATAGATTTGAAGTTTCTATGTCAAATACAATCTTACGCATGTTAAATATTCTTATATAGGAATGTTATTGTTGCATAAGTGTACGAGGGGAGCAACATGGTGGGGGAATTGCTTTTTTTAGCAAATGAGCGTAGAGTGGCCCAAATGGCTAGGGGTATTCTAGAAATTGGACCAGATCACCATCTCTCATTCCAGCAAGTGGATGACGTTTCTAAGGGTTTCTACAAGATAAAATTATCGATAGTTGCAAAAAGAAAAATAAAAAGGTCTCGAGAAGTTATCGAGAAGATGCTTAATGAAAGGAGAGTAGTCTACGGAGTTACGACAGGATTCGGAAACTTCAAGGACAAAATGATCTCTCCGGAGGATGTTGAGGAATTACAAAGGAATTTGATCAGGAGTCATGCATCCGGCGTCGGAGAGTTGTTTTCTAATGAGCAGGTTAGGGCGGCTATGCTGGTTCGATTGAATTCTTTAGTTCAAGGATATTCCGGTGTAAGACTGGAATTATTAGAGTTACTTTGTAATTTAATAAATAAAAACGTTACGCCCGCGGTTCCTTCTCAGGGGTCTGTGGGTTCATCAGGAGATTTAGCGCCACTTTCTCACATTGGACTTGTTTTAATGGGAGAAGGCAAAGCTTTCTATAAAGACAAACTAATATCAGGAAGAGACGCTTTAAAAAGGGTTGGTCTGAAACCGATAAGCTTGGCAGCAAAAGAGGGGTTAGCTTTCAATAATGGTACTTCTGTCATGACTGGTATTGCGGCTCTTATTCTCCTACGATCCAAAAAAATAATTGAGTTAGCTGACATCGCATGTGCACTTACGCTAGAGGCTGTCTGTGGAGTTTCCTCGGCATATGATGAAAGAATTCACAAGTTAAGACCTCATCCTGGACAAATGACAGTGGCCAAAAATATTCTTAATTTTGTTTCGCAATCTCGCTTGGTAAATTCTGTACCTGATCGTATACAGGACTCATACTCCTTAAGATGCTCACCACAAGTGCATGGCGCTATCAGAGATGCTTACTCATACGTTGAGGATGTTTTGGACAAAGAAATAAATTCTGTTACAGATAACCCTTTAATCTTTCCAAATCAGAATGAGGCACTCTCGGGTGGAAATTTTCACGGTGAGCCAATTGCAATTAGTTTCGATACCTTAGGTATTGCACTCTCTGAATTAGCGAATATCTCTGAAAGACGGACAGCAAAGTTGGTGGATCCTTCTACTAGCAATGGTCTACCACCCTTCTTGGTCCCGTTGAAAAATGGAGGTCTACATAGTGGCTTTATGATCCCTCAATACACAGCGGCTGCGTTAGTCTCTGAAAATAAGGTCCTTGCACATCCTGCTTCTGTGGATTCAATTCCTACTTCAGCAAATCAAGAGGACCACGTAAGTATGGGAACTATTGCAGTTAGAAAATCGTTAAAGATTTTGGAAAACGTTGAAAATGTTTTAGCTATTGAAATCCTTTCAGCATGTCAAGCAATTGATTTCAGAAATCCGAATCATTTAGGCAAGACAACTAAAGAAATATACAAATTTGTACGTAAGAATGTTACTTTTATGGCTCGAGACAGAGAAGTGGCAACTGATATTGCAAAAGTGAGAACTTTGCTACCACAAATATATAATAAAGTTGATAGAATTTTAAACTAAACATTCCTATTGACAGTGACTAATCTCCAGTATAGTTTTATTTTAGAAGATCTTTTCTTTGCGTTATAATGCCTATCAAGCGACGAAGGGGGATGAAATGAAGAGCCATGAAGGAATCAGTTTCATGAGATTTGACCTCATGTACCATCGACATTTGCTTTCTCAGGTGGTGGACTGTTACCGCAATGTTTTTGCAGAATTCCCTTGGGATGAGTGGAAGAAGTGTGAAGTTTGCGGAACAAAATGGGGAATCTCCTCTTTGGAGGTCCTCAGTGGTGCAAATTACATGCACTGCGGACAGGAGGTTAAGGATTACCATTCGATCCAACGTGTGTTGGAACAAATCCAGGATGAAGTTCGAGCTGAGACCTCATCTTGGATTGCCATGACAGAATATGGACAAGTTGTGGGTTTTGCTTGGGCTTTTCCCATAACACTCGATGCTCTGGTTGCAAAGCTAGGAAGGCCAGATCTACCGGCGACAATCAGTGCCGGTTGGGATCACCAGAATAGAATCGCGTACCTTTCTGAAATCGGAGTATTGAAGGAATTCCAGCGTAGAGGGATCGCCACTAGGCTTGCTCAAAGGCGTTTAGAGGAACAGAGGGATCAGGATCTAAGAGTTGGTATCGTGAGGGTCAAACGAACCCCTCCCTCAGTCACATATACTTGGTACAGCAAAAGAGGATTTCAGCTTGTCTCCGAGTATGGTGATTTAGAGGATAGGGTGATCTTGGCTAGAGGTCTCCAAGGTCTTTCCTTTGAGAGGGATTAGCTCACGTTTGAAAATTGCCACATCACATGGTGTGGCAATTTTATATGGTCTCTTGAATTTTGCACAAAACAAAAACTTCACCACCAATAGGCTTGTTTTCCCTGGGGAATATTATGCATTCATTAGATCCTGCAACGTATCTTTTCTCTCCGTCAGTGGCAAAGACTTCACCTTCATCTAATATATCGAAATCATTGAATGTCTTGGTGAATCTAAAGTCGGAAGTCTCTTTAATAGCCATATTCAAAATGGATAGATATTTCTGCGGTTTGTCATTGTATTTAACCTCAGAGTCAATTAAGTCAAAATATTTCAAAAATTGATAAATAGATTGGATTGCAAGTGGAATGTCTTTTTCGGTTTCAAACACAGAACCACATTCAGTACATAAACCAGGTTTTCCAATGGTTTCCATATATTCGTCGGTTGAACCATGATGAAACTTGTTCCAGCCAGTGGATATAATTTCAAAGTTCAATTTTTTGGCAATATCAGATGCATATTTGTTAAATATGACAAAAGGCTTAGTAATTTTGCTATTGCTAGCATGTATGTCTAGTAATGCGTCAGACTTGTCGAGTATCTTCATTAGATCTTTGGCCAATGCATCTTCAAAAGTGTTGCCGGAATTATTGACCAAAAAAAGCCTGTTTAAATTTTTATTGATTTCGCGTATATTCTGCTTGATCGCTTCGGGGTTTGCTAAGACAAGGTAGACTTTTCCACTCTTAATCTTAAGATCCTTTGTAATCATCTGTAGTGCCCTGACACCCACTTGTTCATTCCCGTGAATACCCGCAAAAATAGCGACAGTTTTACCAGGTTTACCGCTCTCAATTATCTGGATTGGATTTTCTAAGGATAGGCTCATTGGAATATCATATGTCTAATGATCTCTTTTGTAAAAAACCACATAAATTTTTTGGAGCCTGATTGGTTGACTACGTTAATAAATAATGCTAAAAATCACTTAGAGTTTGTCTGGTTATTTATCCCACAGATTTCATCAAAGGAGACTTGTTATATGACTATAGAACCGAGACTGGCTTCAGGAATGAGGGACTATCTGCCGGAGGATATGATTCCTCGACAGAAGATGCTCGACACGATTCGAACTGTGTTCGAATCGTTCGGATTTGTGCCGCTTGATACGCCTGGTCTAGAAGTTGAGGAAATCCTTACTGGAGGGGATCCAAATTTCCGGATGCAGATCTTTCGTGCGGGCCTAAGAGGAGGTGACGAGGATAAGCTTGCCCTTCGCTTTGATCTTACTGTTCCTCTGGCTAGAGTGGTAGCTCAGTATGGAGATAAAGTAGAACGTCCATTCAAGCGCTACCAGATGGGGAAGGTTTGGAGGGGAGAGAAACCTCAGGCTGGGAGATTTCGAGAGTTCATTCAGTTTGATGTTGATACAATCGGATCAAGCAGGATGGCAGCGGACGCGGAAATCATCTCTCTAGTGTATGAGACGATGAAGGCGCTTGGTTTCTCGAATTTTCTGATTAAGGTTAACAACCGGAAAATCCTGAATGGTCTAGCCGAGCAAATTGGTTTTTCATCGGAGATCGCGCCAAACGTTCTCCGAGTGATCGACAAGCTTGACAAGATCGGATGGGAAGGTGTCTCAGATGAGCTTTCCGGAGAACTTTCCTTCTCTGATGATCAGCTCAGAGCTCTGAAGCTATTTCTCGACTTTCGAGCAGGAAGCCAGAGAGAAGCAATTGATGGAGTCAGAGAGCTTATGTCTGATTCTGAGACGGCTCAGGAAGGGATTCGTGAGCTTGAAGAGATAATGCAGTCACTTGAGGCAATGAAAGTGCCTGCAGACAAGTGGATGATTGATCTTTCAGTTGCGCGTGGCCTTGGCTATTACACTGGCCCTGTCTTTGAGACAATCTTGACTGATGCTCCGGAGATCGGTAGTGTCTTTGGAGGTGGGAGGTATGACGATCTTGTCTCAAGATTTGGTTCTGCCAGCGTTCCCGCTGTAGGAGTCTCTGCCGGGGTAGATCGCATGTTTGTTGCCATGACCAAACTTGGTTTGGTTGCAAAGAGAAGGATTGTCTCGCAAGTGATGGTCCTTAATTTTGAAGCCGAGTGCAGATCATTGTGCGAAGGCCTTGCCGCTTCTTTACGGAGAGACGGTATTTCTACAGAGCTTTATCTTGGTAAAGAGGCAACTCTCAAAGGACAGCTTTCTTTTGCAGTTAAAAGAGAGTATCCTGTAGTTATAATCCTCGGTAATTCAGAGAGGGATAAGAGTGTTGCCCAAATCAAGGACATGAGGTCAAGAAAACAGAAAGAAGTGGCTCTGGAAAACGTCTCAAACGTTGTGAATGAGATCCTTTCTGTTTAGTTGATGAATTGAGGGCAGGTAGCTCAACTGGTCAGAGCATCGGATTGTGGATCCGAGGGTTGCGGGTTCGATTCCCGTCCTGCCCCTTTCACCACCCAACGGTCAACACTATGTTGACCGTTTTTTTAATAAAACCTAGATTGATGATATATTTCAAATATCGCATATGAACACAGGCATAATTATTGACCTCTATAAAAGACGTGGGCAGACACCCCTTGAGTGCCTTGAGCGCTTTAAGGTGGAAAATCCAAAGTGGCAGGGAGTGCCTATGACTTACGCTGGACGGCTTGATCCTATGGCAAAAGGACTTCTCTTGGTGCTTGCGGGAGATATAGATGAAACAGAGAAGAAAAAACTTCTTTTGCTAGATAAAACATATGAATTTGAAGTTTTGTGGGGAATTAAAACAGATACTTACGACATCCTAGGACTTCCAACGGTTGGAGGGGGTATCCCAAGTGTTGAATCTATTGAATCGGAAACAAACAAACTTGTGGGTAAGAGATCGCAAAAATATCCACCATATTCATCAAAGCCAGTGAAGGGAAGACCCCTTTTTAGTTATGCAAGAGCAGGAAATATTGACGAAATAGATATTCCCCAGAAAGAGATAGCAGTATTTTCCGCTGGTATTCTGTCACAGCGAAAAATTATGGGTAAAGAATTGTTAGCGGAGATAATAAGTGGTGTCAGTAGAGTCAAAGGAGATTTTCGTCAAGAAGAAATAATAGGGAAGTGGAAAGAAGTTTTGTCGAATAAATTAGATTCGGAATTTCTAATTACAAAAATGTGCGCAGAAGTTTCTAGTGGTACATACATTCGCTCAATCGCAAATGAACTCGGCGAGAAACTAGGTTGTGGCGCTTGTGCCTACTCAATTAAGCGCACCCAAATCGGCGGTTATTCAATATAAACCCTTATTCTAATGTTCTTGAGAACATTAGAATAAGGGTTGGAGAGTTTTTTGCGTGCTCCCGGCCCCTACCTTTTTATTTCGTCTCCTTTCGCCTTGCCTTGCTTCTATCTTGTTCAGTCAAGTACTTTTTTCGCAAACGTACGCTTTTAGGCGTGATTTCAATATAGTCATCCTCTGCCATTACTTCCATCGCTCTTTCAATAGATAGAATCCAAGCTGGCGCTAAATAAACGCTGTCGTCTGATCCAGATGCGCGCATGTTGGTGAGCTGTTTTCCTTTTGTGGGGTTTACGTACATGTCCTCGCCTTTTGTCACATTGCCGATAACTTGTCCTTCGTAGATTTCAGCCGCAGGTTCAATGTAGAGAGTCCCTCTCTGTTGCAAATTATCCAGTGCGAAAGCAAGAGCCTTGCCGCTTTCCATTGAAATCATTGAGCCGTAGCTTTGCTTGCGAATTTCTCCAGCATGCTCACGAAAGGCAATAAATCTACTGGAAATAATACCAAGTCCTTTTGTATCAATAATAAACTGCCCTCTATATCCCAATAGAGCTCGTGTAGGCACTTCAAAGATTAGTCGCACCTGATTGTCGTGCTCCTTCTTCATGTTCATCAGAATTCCTCGTCTTTCAGTGAGCTTGGAAATGATGGCACCAGAAAATTCTTCAGGGACATCAATAACTGTCTCCTCATAAGGCTCCATCTTCACGTCATTTTCTTCTTTAATGATTACTTGAGGTTGAGAAACTTGGAGTTCGTATCCCTCACGCCTCATGTTTTCTAGAAGTATTGCTATGTGAAGCTCACCGCGTCCATAGACGGTAATGTAATCGCCCGAGGCGAAATCAACCTTGAGTCCCACATTCACCTCAAGCTCTTTTTCCAGCCTTTCTTTTATCTGTCTTCCCGTAACAAATTTTCCTTCTTTGCCCGCAAAAGGGGAGTCATTTACCAGGAAATTTAAGGAAATAGTCGGTTCATCAATGTTGATGGCCGGCATTATCTCTCCTTTTTCTTCTCCAGAGATAGTTTCTCCAATAAAAATATTGGGGAAACCGGCAATCATCACTATGTCTCCAGAGTGAGCTTCAGCGACCTCTTTCTTTGTTACGCCCTCAAATGTGTACAGTTTTGTAATTTTTCCAGAGTAAGTATTTCCATTTGGTTCTTTTACAAAGACGATTTGGCCATTTTTTACGCTTCCCTCATATATTCTGCAAATTGCCATACGACCAAGGAAATTGTCATAGGCGAGATTGAATGATTGGAGTTTCGCTGGTGCGTCCTTTTTTTCGTTTGCGGGCGCAACTTCTTCGAGTATTACATCCAGGAGAGGGAAGAGATCCTTTGATTCATCTTTGAGATTTCGTTTTGCTATACCATCTCTTCCGATTGCGTAAACAGTAGTGAAATCAAGTTGTTCATCGCTTGCTCCAAGTTCCATGAAGAGTTCCAATACAAGTTCGTGCACTACTTCCGGTCTTGCGGCGGGCTTGTCTATTTTGTTTATGACGACAATCGGTTTAAGACCAAGCTCAAGGGATTTCTTGAGTACAAATCGTGTTTGGGGCATAGGCCCCTCTTGCGCGTCCACGACGAGTAAGACAGTATCAATAGAGCGAAGTACCCGCTCTACTTCACTTCCAAAATCCGAGTGGCCAGGGGTGTCCACGATGTTGATTTTCGTATCTTTGTAGAACACCGATGTATTCTTGGCATAAATAGTGATACCACGCTCTTGTTCAAGCGCATTTGAGTCCATAGTGACTCCTTCTTCCACCATCCCAGTCTGACGCATCAAAGCATCAGTAAGTGTAGTCTTACCGTGGTCGACGTGAGCGATTATGGCAATGTTTCTGATTTCCATACTATTTAATAAAAGCAATACAATTCTCTAGGTCTGTGCGCAACTTGCCCCGTACGAAATAGACTGCTTGCAGTCGTTATTTTGTGTGGGGTGATTGCGATATTTCTAATCTGCATGGTTCTAGGAATGAAAAGTCCCGCCTTGCGGGACGTTCGTGGCTATATTAAAGCAAGAAATATGCATTTTTGCAATGGCGTTTCTATCTAGCTTTCGTTTTCCGTGGTAAAATACACTAATGAACCCGTTCGCAAATATTAGTAAATTGCCTCTTCCTGTGGAAGGTAAAGAAGTGTTATGGGGGTTCTTCGGGGTGTTTATCATCGTATATGTGGTAATAAGTGCCATCCTCTTGTTCCATTGGAGACGATACGGAATGAACAATAAGAATATTATATTTGCCGAGGCGATATTTTTGGTAGTGTCGCTTTCTCTATTCGGGATTGCTTTTGCGACACTGAGTAACTTCTAACATGCTTCACCTAGATCCGGGAGAAAAGATAATAATAGAGGTCCGCAAGCATTGGTTTGTTTTCTTTTCATACGGTTTTTTTCTTGCCGTGGCGGCTATTGCCCCCTTCATACTCTATGAACTTTATGCGCACCTTTTTGACTTCAACATCCCATTCATTGGCAATGCAGACACGCTCGCAGGGTTTGCATACTCATTATGGCTTCTTGCAATCTGGATTTCTTTTTTTGTTCAATGGACTAACTATTATCTGGATGTCTGGTACATTACTCAGAAGCGCATAATTGATGTAGAGCAGAAACGCCTCTTTCATCGCGAAGTGTCTAGTATTCGCTTTGATAAAATCCAAGATATTACAGTCGAGGTCAAAGGTCTTTTGGCAACTTTTCTCAATTTTGGCCATGTGAGTGTGCAAACCGCATCAGAGGATAGCCAAGATTTTTCTATGAAAAGCGCTGCTAACCCGGAACGTATTCGCAAGACAGTTTTTGCTCAACATAATCTTGTTGCAGAGAGAACTCAACCTGTGAGAATAGTAGAGAAAGATTTGAATGGAAATGTATAGTCCTAATACAAGTATTAAAGTACTCAAGAGTTTTTTACTACCGGTTCTAGTACTCACATTGCTTGTTGTCAGTTTTTTGTATAAGGAAAACATAAGGAGTTTCATTTTGGATTCGCGAGAGAGCACGTCCAAACTTATTGATTTGGCAAAGGATGTCTCAACTCCCGGCGGGCTTGTCTCTAAAATTGACTCATTAGACGCGTTTCTTACGGAGGGAGGAGTGTTTCTATACACGAACAATGAAAGGGAAAAGTACGGATTGGCTCAATTTAGGGCAGATCAAGGACTTATGGATATTGCTGAGGAGAGACTTCAGGACATGTTTGCCAAGGGGTATTTTGAGCACGTATCACCAACTGGTGAATCTGCTTCCAGTATTGCCGATGATATTAATTACGGATATATAGCCATAGGAGAAAATATAGCCCTCGGGAATTTTGAGAACGACCAGACGATTGTAAAAGCTTGGATGGATAGTCCCGGACACAGAGCAAATATTCTATCAGGCAAATTCACTTCTCTTGGGGTGGCAGTAGGGAAAGGGACTTACAATGGCAAATCGACTTGGATAGGTGTGCAGATTTTCGCAAAACCTCTCTCGGAATGTCCTTCAGTGGATAGGAATCTTAAGATGACTATAGATGATAAACAGCAGCGTATAGATAATCTTGAAGGTGAGATTGCCGCGCTTGAAGCAAAGATAAGGGATGCGGAGAGGGGCAAAAATAAAAATAGAGAAGAATATAATCTCCTGGTGGAGGAATATAATAAGCTTGCGAGCGAAATAAATAAAGAAATATCTGAATTAAAAGCGCTGATTGCGACATATAATTCTCAAGTGAAAGCGTTTAATAGCTGTATTGAGCAATAAAACATATGGGGAAAATTATCTTAGGTTTTAGACAGTTTATTCTGAGGGGAAATGCGGTTGATTTAACTGTTGGTATAGTGATTGGGGCAGCCTTCGGAGCGCTGGTAAGCTCGTTGGTGGCAGATATTCTAACACCCATACTGGCATCGCTTACCAAGACTGCCGATTTTTCTAAACTTGTGTGGCTACTCAATGGTAGCGAGATAAAATATGGTAATTTCTTAAATGTTTTAATTTCCTTTGTAATTGTTTCGTTTGCGGTATATTTCTTCGTGGTTGTGCCTGTGACAAAATTTACGAGGAAGAAGGATGAGATTTCAGCACCAACTTCAGAAGAAATAATATTGCTTCGAGACATTAGAGATACGCTAAAAAACCGGTAATAGACAGAGCATAATCAATAAGGCAATATTAAGACATGAAAAGATATGATGAGTTGTATTTAAAGAGAAGCGTAGAATCTCTGAAGGGCATTTCCACCTCTGAGATTCTCGGTTTTATAAAGCCCAAGATTGAAACAGCGCTCACTTGGGAAGAGCTTGAGGAGAAGCTAAACAGGGGAAAGACCCTCAATATTAAGCTTGGCATCGACCCCACAGGCGCAGAATTACATTTTGGGCATTTGGTGCCCGTAATGCTTCTAGATTTATTCCTGCGCGCCGAGCATCATATTGACTTGGTTATTGGAGATTTTACTGCGCGGGTGGGGGACCCATCTGGAAGAGAAACAGCCAGAGTGCCTCTGACCATTGAACAAATATTAAATAATTTCTCATCGTATAAGAAGCAAATTTCACCGTATATTGATACATCGGCAATCACTCTTCGCAGAAATTCCGAATGGTTAGAGAAAATGAATCTGTCAGATTTTTTTTCCATCATACAAAATATAAATCTCGGAGACGCAACACAAAGAGAAGATTTTCGTGCGAGAGCGAAAAATGCGGAGGGAGTAAGCTTGGCAGAAGCTTGCTATGGAGTGTTAATGGGGATTGATTCGCTGAATTTAGAAACGGATATTGAGCTTGGGGGGTTGGACCAGCTTCTAAACTTTAATCAGTGCAGAAAAGTGCTGGAAATTTCCAGCAAAGAAAAAGAAGTGGCTCTCACCACTCCCATACTTGAAGGCACGGCCGGTGACGGTAGAAAAATGAGTAAGAGTTTTGGAAACTATGTTGCGCTTGATGCGACAAATGAGGACAAGTTTGGGAAAATCATGTCCATTCCGGATAATCTCATGTTTTCATACTTTGCAAGTTTCGCTCCAGTCATGGAAAAGGAAAGTGATGAACTCAAGGCTTTCATTGAAGAAAATCCGCTTGAAGCAAAGAAACAGCTCGCTACGTTTATTGTTGCCTTAGGCTCTAAGGAATTGTCTCAAGGGGAGGCAGAGAGAGAAAAGTTTGAACGCAAATTCTCTAAAAAGGAAATCACGGAGGATGACGTGATTGAAATCATCGGGGGTGGA
>Ga0155031_104_pt1 | contig 19245 bp, 16 predicted proteins | sample RifCSPhighO2_01_FD_105999 | JGI IMG/M metagenome (GOLD analysis project Ga0155031, IMG submission 105999) | Candidatus Zambryskibacteria bacterium RIFCSPHIGHO2_01_FULL_43_27 | reverse complement strand
TCTAGTGTGGAATGCGTTTTCTATCTTGCTTGCAATTTTAGAAAAGAAATCATGTGATACAAGACTAGTTAAGACTGAAGTGGAAATACTAGTCGCCATTTTCATCAAAGGTTCGCTAGTAGGATAGCCATTGAGCTCAACTTGAAGCATTTCCCTTTCAACGGCATGTATATCACCAAGCATATGTATTTTTTCTGATGAAAGCACCTCATTCTCAAACTTTTTTTCTTCAGCGTCTAAAATCCCATCAAAAAACTTTCGGTCAAGAATGACGGACTTATCTTTGGATTCTTTATTAAGAGCGACTTTTGATATGTACCATGGAGAGGAGAAAACAATATGAGCGTTTTCAACCTTTGTATTTGAGAGCTCATAAACACTTCCGGCTCTATAGCCAGCCTCAATGTTTCCTATAGCTTGATCCAAATAAGTATATAGAGCTTTTTGAAGAGCTTCCGGTTTGTAATCTTGTTGGATAGCAATAGGCACTCTAGTAGAGAATAGTACAAGTGGCGTTTCGCCAGCAAAATCTACTAAACCAAGAGTGATGCTGGAGCTGCCAACATCGCAAATGAGAGATACCTCTTTTTTATTTATACGAAAAAAAATCATTTTAATACAGCTTTGATTCGTCTTACTCCAGCTGACACAGCTTCTTCCTTGATTATAGAAAAAAATCCAAGTTCCCCTGTATGGCTTACGTGGGGCCCACCGCAAAATTCTTTAGACACGGCATTACCCTCTTTGTCTTCAATAAAGTAGAGAGATACTATTTCTGGATATTTCGCTCCAAATTCCATCTCTGCCCCCAAAGTCTCTGCTTCTATGAGAGGCATTTCTCTGCGAGTAACGTTATGATCCGCCTTAATATGAAAATTTACTATTTCTTCTGTCTTTTTCAGCTCTTCAGGTGTCAGCTTTCTATCAAATGAGAAATCCATTCTTAACCGCTCTTCGGTAATATTGCTACCTTTCTGTTTGACGTCCTTACCTAGGACTTCTTGAAGCGCGGACAGAAGCAGATGATGGGCGGTATGAAGCTTGATTGTCTTCTCGTTCGTATTCGCAAGACCTCCTTTAAACATTCCTGCTGAAGAGGTTTGAGAAAGTTTCTGGTGCTCTATTATTTTTTTATCAAAGTCATCTCGATCAATGACAATTCCTCGCTCCTTTGCCAACTCTTCAGTAAGTTCTATCGGAAAACCATACGTAGTGAAAAGTACAAACGGATCTGTACCTTTTTCAAATTCTTTCAATCCCCGATCAAGAGTTTCTTTGAATTTTCTTTCCTCATTCTCAATCTCTGCGCCGCCGTCTAGTTTATACACTCCTTCGTATATTTTTTTGATTCTAGTAACAGTATTTGATAGTGGATCTTTTGAAAATCGTACTGCTCTGCGAATCAAGCGTCTCAAGACATATCCCCTACCTGTATTTTCAGGCTTGACTCCGTCCGCAATCATAAATAATGCCGCTTTTACGTGGTCAGCTACAATTCTCTCTTCCCTTGTCTGTTCTCCACCAAACAAATCTATGTCAAAGACATTATCTTTACCATTCACAACAGCTGTAGCTCTTTCTAAACCCATTCCAGTATCTACACTTCTTTGTTTTAAAGGTTCAATTTTGCCATCAGATGTTTTATTAAACTCAATGAATACGTTATTCCAGATTTCTACAAACCTAAATGAATTAACAAGGTCACTAAATTTTCCTGCTGGCGGACCAAGTTCAGGCTTCGTATCGTAAAACATCTCAGTGTCACCACCACAAGGTCCTGTAGCTCCAGCAATCCAGAAGTTATCGTCAATTCCTAGTGGAATTATTCTAGTTTCCTCTTTGAGCATTTCGTCATCACCCGCAACCCCGGAGGTCAGGCTGTTTTTATCAAAGACGTCCTTCCAGACAGCAACTGAGGCATCATCTCGCGGTATTCCTCCTTCGCCTTTAAAGACAGTTACATAGAGTCTGCCTTTGTCCAGACCCAGACCCTCGTCCTTTGAAGTTAGAAACTCAAAACTCCAACGGATAGACTCGTCTTTGAAATAATCTCCCAATGACCAATTGCCGAGCATTTCAAAAAAAGTTAGATGTCTATTATCTCCAACGTCGTCTATATCGCCGGTACGAATGCACTTTTGCGAGTTGGCAAGTCTTGTTCCAAGAGGATGCTTCTCTCCAAGCAAATATGGCACAAGAGGTTGCATTCCAGCGCTAATGAATAGGGTTGAAGCATCATCTTTTGGCACTAAAGAGGTAGAGGGGATAATTTTGTGTCCTCTTTTTTCAAAAAAATCTAAGAATTTTTGCCTGATTTCGTTTGAGGTCATGATTATGAAACAGCCTTGTTTATTATCTCAAAATCTTTTTTAAGCTCACCGAGCATTCCTGCATTATACACGGCTACTGCAGGATGATAGAGCGGAGCGATTTTTACTCTACCCCATTCAGTTTTGGCCTCAAAAAGCCCACCGTGCATGACACTTATGGGTTTCAAAATATCCTCAAGTCCGAGTCTAGTCATTACATAGACCATGGAGAATCTGCCAAGTGTGGCTATCACTCTTGGCTTTATTATCTCAATTTGCCTATCCAAAAATGGCGCATAGATATCAATCTCTTCTGGCTTGGGGTCTCTATTTGCTTGAGGTCTATCTTTCACAATGTTTGTTACATAGACTTCGCTTCTCGGGATACCTATATGAGCAAGCAAATCATCTAAAACTTTTCCAGATCGTCCACAGAAAGGCTTACCCGTCTTAGCCTCATTTTCGCCAGGCGCCTCTCCCACAAACATAATCTTAGCATCATGGCTTCCTTCTCCAATAACTGGAAAATAATTGTTGGCTTTTCTATAGGAATAAAGTGGCAAGTGAGTTCCAGCCAAAAGTTCGTCTCGTATTTGTTTCATTAAATCCGTCTTTTGCATTCTAAAATAGAGAATTAGATTTCTTAGATGAACTACCAGCTTTTTTAGTATTCTTAATATGTTCAGCACCCACTTTTGCCGCGGCTATCCTGTAGGCGCAATATTCGCACTCATCTGCAGGTTTTGGAAGTTCACCGTCTAGACATTTCTTTGCGTCAAGAATAGCCTTCTCTACCCAGCCGTCATTCCCCTTGTACTCCAAGATTTTTACATCAAACTCAAGCTTCCCATCAAACGCCTTCCTGTCTCTTTTGCCGTTTACATACACAAAATATCCTGTGTCCGACACATTGAATCCCTTTTTGCGGAGTAGCCACTGATATACCTCCATTTGTCTTCTGTATTGGTTGTGCCACCGTGTATCTTCAAGTTCAATTTCCTTATCTTTTGACGTAGCCTTATAGTCAACTACTGAAAGCTCTCCTTTTGGGCTGATCCACAGATCATCAATCGCTCCGGTTACGGTAATCTGTGTTGGCTCGTGGAAGTACTGCAACCCCTTGAAATTTTCTCTCCAGATGTCCAGCTCCTCATGGTCAAATGGAATAGCGTCAACTTTGTACGTCTTCATCAAAGGATGCGCTGTTCCCGCCTTTCTATGAATATCAAATTCTTTCTTTAATAGGTGGTCTACTGCGCTGTTTAGCGTAAAGGGCGGCGTATCAGGCCTAGAAACTCCAAGCTTCCTGTCCATATAGAAACAGCGGGGACATTCCAAATATAAATCAATTTTTGATCTGCTTAACCTGAATTCTTCGGGTTTCGCAGGATTATATTGACCTCTAGTTTTTATATAATACGCCATATCCTCTATAGTAAATTTATTTCGTCATAGATTGCCTTTATCTTCTGGTCGCTAAATCCAAGCGATTTTAGGATTCGCGTATCCTCCTTTAGCGTCTTACAAAGCACAATATTGCGAGAAAGGAGCATTTTCTTCTGGCTTGAAGACATGCTTGTAAGGCATGTAATAGGATGCAGACCACTGTCCACTATCATATCCTGCAGGTTGCCGGTTTTGGGATAATTCCAGCCAATCAATTTAAGATCTTTGCATTCAGCATAATGAATTGCTGTTGAAGTGAATTTTGTGTTGGTAATAAGCCAACCTTCGTCTAAAACCCTGACCTTGCCATAGTTGTGTTTAACTTCCCTGAGGTCATCCAATCGAGCTTTTACATAAAGAGCAATTTTTAAATCGGAGCGAATTCCAACTTCATTGTGAAATTTAGCTTCTGCCATGATAAGTTTATTCTCGTTCCAAGCGACAACATCAATCTCATGTGCGACACACCCGCCCATAACCATTTCACCAGTCTTAGCTGAATATCCTTTCTCACGTAGAATGTAAGCAACAAAATCCTCAAATGCAAAACCAGATGGGCCAAGCTCCATAACGGCTCTTCGCAGTGAATATCTTAATGCCGCAGGTTTGTATTCCTTCTTTAGTAGAAAATGAGCATGTTTGTATATCTCGGAGGTGGACATTCCATCCCTAAGTTCCTTGGCCAAATGCTCCACAATATTTGAGGCAATTTTTTCCTCCGCTCCAGCCCGTGTCAGCGAACTAATAAGCTTGGACTTATCAAATTTCTCCGTCTTACCGCTTGCTTTTACTATATTTACATCGCTATCCATAAAGTCATTATACCAGAGGCTCGCCGACTCCGCGCAATTATAGAGCCTTTGATATGACGCCTCCCCCAATAACAGCATCTTTTAAGTAAACGACCAATGATTGCCCTGGTGAAATCTCCGCGCTTGGCATGCTTAACTCCACAATCCAATCACGTCTTTCTTTCTTAATTTTAGCCTTAATAGACTCTTGTCTGTAACGCAACTTGACATCATACGACACACCGTATGATGGAGCATCTTCAATCCAATTCGTCTGTTCAAGTAAGATTTTATTGCAAGGTCTGGAAACTTCCGAACTGATTTTCCTTGAAACTGTAATTGTATTTTTACTAAGATTCTTCGCTATTACGTAATATGGAACTGATTTTTGAGCGCGGTTCTTGACTTCAAATCCGTGTCTCTGCCCTATCGTAAGAAATATTGCTCCGTCATGGCTCCCAATAACCTTTCCATGCTCGTCCAAGACTTTTCCCTTTTTTGGTCTCACATAATGCGCTAAGAAATCCTTCATATCCACTTTTCCAATGAAACACAAACCTTGGCTATCTTTTTTTCCAGCTGTAGGCAAATTAAGTTTTGAGGCCAGCTTTCTAACTTTGGACTTAGTCAAATGTCCGACTGGGAAAATAATGTGTTTGAGTTGGTCTTGAGTAAGTGTCCACAGAAAATACGATTGATCTTTATTCGCATCCGTTCCTTTTTTTAGGACAATTCTTGATTTCTTATTCTTGCTCCTTAATTCCTTTGTACGCGCATAGTGTCCTGTTGCCACAAAATTAGCTCCATTTGATTTTGCGAATTCAAGAAATTTTCCAAACTTAATCTCCTTATTACACATCACATCAGGATTGGGAGTACGACCGACCTTATATTCTCTTATCATGTAATCTACGACTTGTTTTTTATATTCTTTCTCAAGATCAAGCGTTAAAAAAGGAATATCAAGCAACGCGCACACCCGCATGGCATCTCTACGGTCTTCCTTCCAATTACATTCCTGCCAATCTGGATACCATCCTTTTATAAAAACCCCAGTCACATCAAAGCCGCGAGCCTTGAGCAAGGCTGCCGACACCGAGCTATCTACTCCTCCTGAGAGGCCAACAAGTACTTTCTTTTTATTCATGGATTGCATTGGCATTCGAGTCTAGCATAAAACAAATTTAAGAAAGCAAATAGCCCCGTGAGATAAAGCGTTTTGGACGCTATCTCACGGGGCTACGGCATCGGACATGGTAGGGTTATGATTTCATCCTCCTCTGCCGTCGCGTCATTGGAATACGACGAGACATTGATTGAAACCTATCCGGAGTCACGAAAAGTGGCGGCTTCTTGTTTGGTAGAGAGTGGAAGGTGTGACTGCTTGCAAACTCGCAAACAGGACAACCCCATTCCACACGTCCGACACAAGAGCCCCTTGCTGGCGTGCCACATTGCGCGCAAACGTACCCCATCACCGGAACCCAGTCCTCCATATCCTCCGACTTGCAATATCTCTGGCCATATTCCATACTCCCTCCTTGTGAAGGAGAGCCATTCTAAAAATACTATCATACAAGCCTACTTCCTCAAGTACTTCTCTCTATTCGCCTGATGTTCATCAAAATTTTTCGCGTAATATACGTTGCCATTTAGATCAGAAAGAAAATATAAATAATCTGTATTTATTGGCTCTAAAACAGCCTTTATTGATTCAATTCCCGGGTTTGAAATTGGCGTAGGCGGCAAGCCGACATTTGTGTACAGATTATAAGGAGAGTCTTTTCTAAGGTCGTCATGCGTTAGAGCGTAAGTATTTTTCCCATTAATATAGGCAAATGTCGCGTCCACTTGTAGAGCCATGCCGATTTTCAGGCGAGTCTGCAATATTCCCGAAACAATTTTCCTATCTTCTTCTTTTATTGCTTCCTCCTCAATGATAGATGCCAGTGTAATGATTTCATTCAGGCTATATTTAGAGTTCTCAATTTGTTCTTTCAGTTCTATTATCTTATTATCAAAATTCAATTTCATAATCTCCACAACACCTTCCGCCGAGATATTGGGCAGAAATAAATAGGTATCAGGAAAAAGATATCCTTCTGGCGCAGATTTGATAAACTCCTCTCCGTCAAAAAGCGAGAATCTGCTTTTTAAGAGCTCAGCGATTTGAACATTTGAGAAACTTTCTGGAATCGTAACCCGCAGAGAATCTAGTTCATAATCTGCATTTACTATTCTCTTTGCGATATCAAACGAAGTCTCTGTTCTTGGAAGGTAGTAATCACCTTCACGTACCGACCTGGGTCCGCCAAGCAGGGTGATAAATACTTTTAGCCAAAAAGTTCCTCTCGTAACTTCCATCTCCTTAAGAGATTCAGCCACATGGGCCATACCTGCCCCCTTCTCAATACGTACTGTCTTTTTTAACGGGAAATCAACTGGAGCGGAAATAAAAAAGATATTTATAATTACGCAGACTAAAACAAGCACAAATATCATTTCCAGATACTTATCTTTAAAGAGAGCGGGCGTAAGGTATTGCTTGATTTTGGAAAGCACGGTTTAAATAGGGAGATTAGAAGGAGCTTCACCTTTTTTTGACGAGACTCTTGTCAATGACGGAGTTGTGGCAACCGTTCCTGGCGGATGGAAAATCGTCGCAAGTTCCTCTGTTGTCATCACAAAAGCTTTCCCATTCCAATTCTTGTATGGAATATTGAAAAACGATCTCCTCTTGTAAGCATCCATGAGCTCAGTTTGATGAGCGGCTTTACGTATACCCCTAAAATCCTGCCACGGATACGCAATGCCTGTGCTAGTGAACCATTTCGGTCTAATTCCGTTAAGATTATTGGAACCAAATTGCCTTATGCTTCCAATAAGTCCCATTCCTTTTATTGAGTCATAGTCTTCTTTCTTTGCAAAATACATTACTCTTATCATTGTGTCGTAGGCATGCTTATCCAAGCTTCTCTGAATCGCATTGATTGTGTCTTGCTGAGTCTTTGTAAGGTTGAGCATGGAGGGGGGCTTACCCTCTTCTGATTTGACAAAGGCTTCCTTCTCTATGATGTCTTGAATGACCTTCTTGGCGCCCTCCTGCCATGCTGGAGTCCTGAAGAAATGAATATCCTCCAATCCTTCTTTGCGATGTGATTGGATCAAAATCTGTATCCAGCACTGCTCGCCTGGCCTAAGTGAACCAAGAAACTCCGTGACGGGTGTCAGTGGATCAATCTTCTCTTCCTCTTCATCACCCACTTTATCCAAGCCATAGTCTATGTATGTCTTTATGGGATACGCATCAGCTTTTACAAGGCTCATCTGAGCTCCAAACATCTTCATAGTCTTCGGATCGTAATGCGCTTTTAAAGCATAATCTTCCACTTCTACCACTTCAGCATCTGGATATTGAGAGTAAATTCTTGTTTCAACTATATTTTTCCACGCTTTCTGTCCCCAAATGTAGAAATGAACCTCTCCACCCAATGAGACCATCTCAAGTGAAAACCAGTATCGCACCTGGCCTCCGAAGAAAACATCCAAGTAAGTCCCAACCACAGGCTCAAAGAGACCATGAAGCACAAGTTCCATTGCCGCAGGCGAGCGCCTGACCTCCTTCGGAAGCCGCAGTTCAAGAAGAAACCATCCTTGATTGATTATCCACTTGGTTCTTATGTAGCGTACGTACAGCTGAAAAAACAGAGCAAACAGCACAATGGGCATCCAGACATACACGTAATCTTTTATTAACTGCCATGCAGTCTGTATATTTTCTGAAAAAAACAGCGAAAAGAAGCTATCAAGCATGTTCTAATTGTACAAAATTATATCAGACATAACAAAGGGCTCTCCTTTTATAGAGAGCCCTTTGTTATGTAAAGTTTGTTAAATCTTATTTTTCGTCAACATTGTGGTATCTGCCCTCTTTGTCTTTCGTGAAAAACTTTGGATTCTGCAGATTCACGATAATTGTGTTTTCTTTAACGTATCTTTCTTTTAGCACCTTTTCTATAATCTTATCCTTTGGCAACGGGCCGTGCTTTTCAATGATTTTCTTTATAACATCCTTCACGACTCCCGATATATAGCCCCATTCCGCAAGCGCGTAGAGTCCGCGTCCTACCAAGACAAATCGTGGATCCTTGATGAGCTCGTTGTGAGTTGTCGCAACGTGAGCTTTTTTGTTGAAATATTGAGTTATTGCCTTAGCTACCTCCTTAAAGTGAATGGGAGAACCATGCTTGCGGATAACTAGAAAAGCGTAATCTCGCATGCCCTTTGCGCTTACATTTGAGGATTTTGCTTTACCCCATTCACCAAGCGGATTTTTGCCGATTTTGTGTGAAAGAGAGAGCCAACGCTTTATAATCTCCTCGTTTTTATACTTATCATTTACATCCTCCACATAGTTGAGGAAGTTGTCTATCATATCGCTTTCAACAACAAGCTCATCATCATCAAGACTTGAATACAATTTCTTTAAAGAATCGTGAATGCGATTCGCAAGCTCCTTATCTACATGCCATCGATGTTTGAAATCTTCGTCCTCCTTTTCTTTTGTAAATTCATCGCCAATTGTCAGCAAAAAATGAACATGACTTTTAACGCTCTTGTCTTTCCCCACTGCGTTTAGGAGATCTTCCTCAGAGACGACGCCGCCAAGAGTGTCAATGAAGTTTCTAAGCTCGTCAAAGGCGGGTTTTTCCTTGACGTATTCCTTAGACTTTCTAATTATTGCAATTGAGTGATTTTCAATCTGACGCACTCGTTCACGAGTGATGTTGTACTTTTTTCCGATTCCTTCAAGAGTCATTCGTTTGCCGGTCTCATCCAAACCGTATCTCTTTGTCATCACGTCCCTCGCTCTCGTGGAAAGGGCGCCGAGAAGCCTTTTTGTGACTTGTTTTGGTTTGAACTTGATTGTTTTGTATTCACTCATAGTGTGCGTCTTTGACCAATTATCTAATAAATGTTTATATTTATGCCTCTCTTTCTATCATAGGGTGCAAATGGCGTCAAGCCCCTCAAGCCAAATGTCAATGATGCTGCTTGTTTGGTCCAAACCTAGACAACAAAGTTTATTATTTTGCCTTTGACGTGTATGACTTTCTTGACAGACTTCCCTTCCAGCCATTTCTTAATATCGGGCATATTTTTAGCCTCGCTTTCAATCGCGCCGTCATCAGAAGTGGCTTCCATTTCCAAGACTGCTCTTGTCTTGCCATTAACTTGGATGGCAATTTTTACGATATGCTCTTCTAGCTTGTTTTTATCAAATTTCGGCCATTCTTCTTGATCTAAGACAGATTTATTGCCAAGTCCTGACCAAAGTTCATGTGATATATGTGGAGCAAATGGATTCAACAGTTTAATAAAGCTTTCAAAAGTCTGCTTGCTAGCGGAATCCTCCTTCTCAAGGGCATTGAGTAAAATCATCAACGAGCTGATGGCCGTATTGTAACTCAAATTTTCAATATCTTTTGTAACTTTTTTTATCGTCTTGTGTAAAAGCTTCTGTGTATTTACATCATTTGAAATCTTTGATTCCTGATTGTTAATTCTTGAGCCAAGCCTCCACACCCTCTCCAAGAATCTCACAACTCCCACTATTCCACCGGCCTGAAAATCTCCTCCTTGCTCAAATGGAGCGAGAAACATTAGATATGTGCGTAAGACGTCAGAACCGAATCTCTTTATGTATTCATCAGGATTGATTACATTCCCCTTTGACTTGCTCATCTTAGCCCCATCTTTGATGATGAGTCCGTGAGCGCGAAATTTTTTAAAAGGTTCCTCAAAATCTATGAGGCCGATGTCATTCATAACCATTGTTATGAAACGCGTGTAGAGGAGATGCAGTACGGAATGTTCGGCGCCTCCGATATACATATCCACCGGAAGCCACTTACTAGCTCTAAGCTTACTGAAGGGTTCATTTTTGTTCTCATTGTCAAGATACCTAAAGAAATACCACGCGGAATCAAGAAACGTATCAGACACGTCTGTTTCTCTTTGAGCGGGAGCTTTGCATACAGGACAATTCACATTTACAAATGATTTTACAGACGCAAGAGGAGAATGACCTGTGCCAGTGGGCCTGAAATCCTTTACGTTGGGGAGCTTAACTGGTAGATCTTTCTCAGGCACAGGCACAGTTCCACATTTATCACAATAAATGATGGGAATCGGCGGTCCCCAGTATCTTTGACGTGAAATAAGCCAATCACGAAGTTTGAACTTTGTTTCCCTTTTTGCTAAGCCTTTTGCCACAGCATAATCAGCAATCGCCTCACGTATTTCGCCAGCGACTCTGCCTGAAAATTCCAATGGCTCACTTAAAATACCGCTAGTCATATCTGAAAAACAATATTCCAGATTCATTACCTTTTTTTTCTGCTCTGGATCCTCTGGAAATAGCACTGGTTTGAGTTTGATTCCATATTTTTTAGCAAATGCAAAATCTCTTTCATCATGTGCTGAACACTTAACAATTCCCGTTCCATAGTCTGCTAATGCATAGCTTGCAATCCAAATTGGCAATTCGCCATTTCCAACTGGATCAATGATATATCTTCCAGTGAACACCCCTTCAACCTCATTTGTCGTGGAGTAACCTTGGTCTCCTCTCTTCTTCAACATATCTGCTACTTTTTTGAGAATTGCATCTCTATTTTGAACTCCATCTAAAAGTTTTGGTAATAAATAATGGTCAGGGGCAATTGCGACAAACGTATCAGCGCAATAAGCCTCAAAATGCGCTGAGAAAGTTTCAATAACCAAGTCTGTATCTTTTACTGGTGAAGAAAATACCAGTCCTGAACTTTTACCAATCCAATTTCTCTGAGCAATTTTTACTCTTTCACTCCAATCAAGATCTTCTAGATTTGAGAGTAATTTCTCAGCATAATCAGTGATTTTGAAAAACCACTGCTCAAGCTCCTTCTTCTCCACCTTGCTCCCGCATCTTTCACACTCACCTCCGATTACCTGCTCGTCCGCAAGCACAGTTAGACATTTTGGACACCAGTTGACCGAGGCCTTCTTTTTGTATGCAAGACCCTTTTTATATAATTGCAAAAATAGCCACTGAGTCCACTTGTAATACTCGGGATCATATGTTTCCACTTTTGAATCCCATGCATAGCTATTGCCTATTGATTTAAGCTGTTTGTAATACCTCTTCTCTGAAATTTTTGAGAGCTTGAGAGGATGAGTGCCAATCTTAAGCGCGTAATTTTCCGAATGGATTCCAAAGCCATCAAGCCCAATCGGCTCAAAGACATCTTTTCCATTCATTCGCTGAAACCTCCCGTACACATCCGCCCCTGTAAAAGCATACATATTCCCAGCATGAAGGCCTTCAGCTGAAGGGTACGGAAACATCATTAAGTTATAGAAGGGATTCTCCGATCCATCCAGATTTGGTTGGTGAGTTTTTTGGCTAGCCCAAATTTTTTGCCATTTTCTTTCTATTTTAGAAAAATCATATTTTTTTATCTTGAGCTTTCCTGTTGCCATAATGTAGGCCTAAATATAACACTTTCTAGAGCTTCATTTTAGGCTTGCATTAGGGCTAATCTGTGTTATAATTGCACAAAAGATCTTTCCTAAGGAGGTTACGAGTGTATTCATTCCTTTCAGTCGCAACGTTGACTTGCGCCTCGTTTGTAGCAGTTGACTGGGCACAATCAAGAGCTGGCATAGTGCCAATGCTCTTAGTGGTATTCATCATCCTCTTTCTTTCGATTCTCCTGGCTGGTGTTCTCAAACACCAGAGATAGTCAGACTAAATCGCGCGAGTGCTTCCTGCACTTGCGCGATTTTCCAAATTTTAATTTTCATATATAGTTGCTGAAGACCAATCATTCAAGGAGGGAGATGAAAAGAGTTAAGGGGGTCCTGATAATCTTGTCTCTGGTAGCATGGCCAATCCTACTACCGCTGAATAAATGGGGTCAAATGCTCTGGCTCGCGGGGATCGCGGCTCTTGCTGTAATCGCGCGTTCATTCGGTCCCGCGGGAGGAAGACCAAAGGCGCAAGCGACCTCTACGCATCAGGAAGCAAACCACGCGATGTTTGATTAAACATCGCGTGGTTTGCTTCCTGTCTTTTTAGTTTAATACAATCCAGGTATTCGCACTGGATAGAGTTTTGGATCTATTGTTCTCTCAAAGCACTGCATTCCCGTCTTATGCATCCAGCTTTCACTTACTTCCCCGCCCATCATGTATGGTTTTGTAAGATTCGTAGCAGATGTAGCCTCTGTGTTAAAGTCAGCGCAAAGCTCAAACACCATCCCTTTCACTTTCCTATACCTGTAGTCCTCCTTTGACTGAGGATCCTTTGGAACACTGTAGCCAGATATCGGATCAGTTAAATCCGTTAGAGTTTCAGGCAGAGAGCCTTTCTGTTGCCAGTAATTGATTATCTGCCACTGAATGCTCTGGAGATCGCTAATTTTGTCAGCGTCAAATCTAATCATGCGCTGACTGCGGGGCGAGCCAATCACTGTGAAGCCCGCGATTATAGAGCCGATAACTAGAATCCCCGCGAGAATTCTCCAATAATTCCTTATTGTAGGAGTCAGTCCGTCTTTTAAATCCTGCAAAAAATAGCTAAATAGTCCTCCTGTAACTACCAGTACTGCGAGTACTTTAAGCAGGAAACCGGCAGTCAATTCGCGACCATCAAGGAAGAAATAAATCAGCGTTATAAGATCTCCTGATACAGCAATTCCAGTAACAAACAGAGTGATATATACAAGCCATCTTCGTATTGCTAATTGCTTACGCTCCGGTTCCTGCTCGTAGCTCTTACGAAGAACATTATTCAGAAATAGAAATAACGGAAACACCACAATCAAGACAGCTACCGGAAGGCTGATAGATGGCCCAAAGAAATACCTGTCAATTTGCGGATAAGCAACATTGATTACCCTAAATAGTAAATTTAACAAGGCTATAGTTCCAGCGTAGAGCGAAACCATAGCTGCAAGGTGCAAGAAGAAGTCTTTTGCTGTTGTTTTCATTTTCTTAAGAATGGGAGGTAAAACCTCCAATAGATATTAATAATAAATTAAGCATTGAAATTTTACCCCTTTTTGAGGCTATTTTCAAGTCAGAGCGAGAACGATATCAAAAAAACTAGAACGGAGATAGCAAGAAATATGAAGGGCAGGATGTAGCCGTAACGCATTTCCTTCAACTGCTCATTCAGGATCTCTGTTTAAAATTTTGCTAAATTTTAAACTCTATGACATCTCCATCCTGCACGATACACTCCTTTCCTTCAGTTCTCACCCACCCTCTTTCTCGTGCTTGAGCGTATGATCCCGCTTCTAGTAGTTTATTCCAAGCGATTACATCCGCGCGAATAAATTTCTCTTTAAAGTCAGTATGGATTGCTGTTCCAGCCTCCGGTGCAGTAGAGCCTCTCTTTATAGTCCATCCGCGTGTTTCATCTTCTCCAGTTGTAAAGTAGGTAATGAGATCCAGCATTTTATAACTTTCTGTAATAAGGCTATCCAGTCCATCACCAAACACAGAGTCAATTTTCACATAGGGTCCTGGTATTTTTGAAATATCAAAGTCTGCAATATTGCTCGCGGCGGAAGTATTGAGTACATAAAGCACTGGCTTCATCGTAAGCAAATGCAAGCCTTTCGCAGACACAATTTCTTTATCATCCAGAACAGCCGTATGAGCAAATTTCTCCGCCTCAAGTACAGCTTTAATCTTTTCCAATGCTCCATGCTCTATAACCGCATTCTTATCTCCTCTCTTGATGTCGCTTCCAATAGTTCCCATCCTTTTATTGACCGTCTGGAGATCTGCAAGAATAAGCTCCAGGTTTATGACGCCAATATCACTAAGCGGGTCAACTTTGTTATGGACGTGGATAATATCTTTATCCTCAAACACTCTCACCACTTGAGCAATCGCATCTACCTCGCGAATATTTGTTAGAAATGCATTGCCAAGTCCCTCACCGGCAGATGCACCCTTTACGAGTCCTGCAATGTCCACAAATTCCACAACCGCCGGAAGAGTCTTTGCTGATTTAGAAAATTCTGAAAGTTTCCAGAGCCTTTCGTCTGGCACTGGCACAACTCCAACAGAAGGATCAATCGTGCAAAATGGATAATTTTCAGCAGGAACAGACTTCTTCGTCAAAGCATTAAAAAGCGTGGATTTCCCCACGTTTGGTAGCCCCACAATTCCGATTGATAGTTTCATACTATGTATTTAAGCAGATATTTATATCACTTAAACCTAAATTAGTATATTCCACCATTCGCTCGAATTAGACTATATAATCTCTGTTATCTGGCTTTTCTCCCCTTTTTATAAATCCTACTCTTTATCCAATCTCGTCTCCATGCTCCCATATGTTTCAGATAGCCATATTTATACAAACGAATTGGCGAGAATCCCGCGAACCACAAAATCCCTTTCCTCATTTCGTTCGTAGTGTCACCAAACACAATTCGCAAGATGACAGGCATTGTGTCAGACGTCACAAACATGCTTGCCGAGCGACCTTTTAAGAGTCTATTCCATCCGTATCCGTGATGCGGAAAACGATAGGCAAATCCCGGAGTCCACGCTCTGTCAAAAAGACCTTTAAGAAGGGCTGGCATAGTGGAAAACCATGTTGGATAAAAAACGACAAAATGATCGCACCATTTAACGTTCTCCTGAAATGCAAGTAAGTCTGGCTCAAGCTCCTGCACAACTTTGTATCCTTTATGCAAGATTGGATCAAATTTCATCTCACCGACATTCTGCCTTCTTACTTCAAGCCCTGCTTCGGCTGCACCCCTTTCATACTCTGTTGCCAGAGTTGAATTGAAACTATCGGCATCAGGATGTCCTAGAAGAATGAAAATTTTTCTTTTACGCATTTGTGATTATTCCATTAGCTGTTATCACTTGTCTGTTGTTCAAGGTATGATTTTGCTCCGTAAAGTCCTCCTAGATCTCCAAGCTCAGACCTTTTAAGCGGCGGCAAGACAGGGTAAATCTTCACTATCTGACGAAGATGTGCCTCAACTCTTTCAAGTGGCACTCCAATCTTATTCATCATTGATCCACCAAGCACAACCACATCCGGAGACCAATGCATGATCGTGTTGTTAAGCCCCACTGCAAGGATATGTGCCATCTTTTCCCAAAATTCCTGGTCATTAATTAGAGCTGGCTTCTTACCCATTCTTGCCTCCACCCACCTTCCGCCTATCATACTTTCAAGATCAATTCCCTCTTCAGTTGGAAATATTGTTCTGTCCATATCTACAATTTGATGCCCCGGTTCAAATCCAATTACTTTTTCATCAATTCGTCCATCCACTATTCGCGCACCACCAACACCAGTGCTTACCGTGAAATAAACCACAATGCCAAAATCTCTACCAGCTCCATATGTCGCTTCTCCCAGCCCAACCATAGCCGCATCATTTTCAACATACACTTTCGCCTGAAATTCATCTTCCAAGGTCTGCTTCAAAGGCTTTCCCACCCAGTCGGGCAAATTAGGACTAGAAATAAGACTATTTTTGCTTCTATCCCAAGGCCCGGCAATTCCACCAGCAATTTTAGAAATTTCTTCTGTGTCCGCAAGCTCTCTTATAGAGCCTAAAAGCCGCGAGAGACCATCACCATACATTTTAGAAGTGTCATAAACTATCGGCTCACTCATGTCTCCGTTCTTATCTAATCTGGCAATTCGAGTTTTTGTCCCGCCTATGTCAAATAAGATCTGCATTAGAATTAAGAAATTGGAATTAAGTAATAAGAACTAAATTGAGGTCTATTATAGCATTATTCCCCATTCGCGGTTCTTGAGTATTTATTCTAAAGCTCGTTTCGCGCGCGTTTTGTATTCCTCCACAGCCGGCTGATCAAAAGCATTTACACTCCATAATTTTGAAAGAAATATAGTCTGCAGCATCGCAAATGTCATATATTCTCCGATAGTTTTAAGCGAAATATCCGATAATATAATATCAAAGTAAGGTAGATTATTTTTGAAATATGATTCCTGCACGGATTGGAGGATTGCATTATTGATTTCGGAAAACGACTTACTTGTCACATTTGCGGAAAGCGCGTCAATCTCCAAGGAGTCCCCTATACTCTCTTCTTCACTTAAATGGACTGAAACAAAAGATGTAATTTTATTTTTAGGACCATCAAGAACAAGCTGAAGGCTTGAGTGCAAGTCTGTGGTTCCAATAGAAACAGTCGGAGTGATCCCTTTCCCTGTCTTGCCTAAGCTTTCCGCAACAAGCTGTCTGTGCCACTTGCCCAGAGTCTCAAGTCTGGGAGAAAAGAAAAACAAGTCATAGATATTATGTCCACGCCCGTATTCCTCATCAATGGCAAAGGCAGTTTCAAGTGAAATGTTTTCTTTCAAGCCAATAAATTTTCGAAATACTTCGCGCGCTCCAGAAAGAAGATCATCCGCGGGATAACCATAGAGCATCATTGGCAGTAGTGTTGTCGGTGAAAAAGCGCCAAACCTGTCAGAAAAAACATCCGGCAGTAATACAAGCGAAATATTTTTTTCTTTTGCAGAAAGATCAAGCTTTGAACCGCCTCCAGTGACCACTACTGTCCTATCTCTAATATCACCAAATCTAGCCTCCAAATGCGACAAAAGGAATTCAGTATTTGCCAGAGTCTCCAAAGTCTCACCGGATTTGCTCACAATCACCACTACAAAATCCTCCTTTTTGTTTAATGTCTTTATATGAAGAAGGACTGGCTCTGATACGCTTTCATCAACAGTATCTAAAAAAATCATTTTCCTCTCTGCGTCATACGCACTCTCGCCATAGCCTGAAAGCGCATCGTGAATAGCTTTTGTGGCCAGATTTGCCCCTCCAATGCCTATCACGAAGACAGTTTTAGGCAGGTGATGACCGTTTATTTTTTTTACCAAAGCTGTCAGCTTTTCAAGCAGGTCTTTATCGTTTAAAAACGCAAATAACGATTCATGTTCCCTGTAAGAAAAATCTTCCGAGAAAGCGATGAGTTTCCGGAGAACCTCTTCTAGGTTTGCTTTGACTGTTTTTTTTTCTTTGCCTTCTATATTAATCTTCTGGCGCAGTAAAATTGTCATTATCTAAGTATAGCAGAGTGATCTAGACACATTTATGTGTTTTGAGCTTCCAAAATATATTTGACAGAATGCCTTTGAGCTGATAATATTTTTTTAGAAATAAACCTTGGAGGAGAAGATGCCGATCGAACGCACCGCCAACTGGTGGCAAGCCTTTCTTGAGGAGAAATTATCAGGATGGCAGCTACGAGTCGTGATTCCTCGGATGAGAATGGATCCAATTACCATGCTGGGGATGATCAGGGGAGTAGAGGTACGAGCAACTGATGATAAGCTTTATTCTGTCACGTTTCATATGCCTGTCGTTGGATTCTCAGGCACAATGGACCCCTACGAATGGAACTGGTCTGACAAGAACCCCCCGCATACTTTCCAGCTAACCGAAGCCAACTTCCTTCAACTAGAGAGGGTTGACGAAACGGCAGGCGGTGCCAACTTTGCGCTTCAGAATCCCGCAGTACAGCTTTTTCTGATACCTCCAAGCGCCGATCTCTTTCTAAGAGGAATACCAGAATAGTGAACCCGACGCGCCACTTTCACAGTGGCGCGGTTTTCTATAAAAAATTACAATTTCAGCACTTTCTCCAAATCCTCGAGAAATCCGGGAGTAGCGGTGTAGTTTTTGGAATCTTCAGGAGTAATCCAAACAAACTCCGAATGCTCCCAACTTAATTTTAGATTTGGATTCGTAATTTCAACTAAGAAAACATGCCTTATCCATTCCCTATCCAATTCCTTATCAAGGAATAGGTACGTCTCCCCCTGCTTAATCTCTTTAATATCGGAATCCTTAAGCCCAAGCTCTTCTTGTATTTCAAATCTCACTTTTTCTTCCATTGTCTTCTCATCATCCACGAATCCGGCGAGGCATGACCAAAGACCTTGATAAGTAAGGACTTTCTCGCTTCTTTTTACCAATAGAAACTTATCCCTGTATTTTACGAAGATAACAATAACTGGAGCTGAGCGAGCATGAGTGTAATCTGTGGTCATCACTACATTATAGCTTCATGCGATTATCCTCAGACGATGAACTTGGGGATAAGAAAGTAGGCAAAAGACTGCTCATCTGCGATTGGAAACATAACGCTAGCTTTGGCTGAGTTTACGATTCCAAAGCACTATCTCAACTTTTCTCTTTCCTCCGTAATTCCAGCTATGTTTCGTTGGATATCTCAACTTGGAGCTATTGCTAACCGCCTTGCCTCCTCCAATATAAAAGCCAATGTGTTTATGCATATCCTTTCCAAACTCTCTGTCAGCTTTCCATACTATTACACTGCCCAGAACAGGCTTCTCAACTTTGTTCCAACCTGATCTCATCAAATCTCGCACTGTGGAATCTACAGTTGCGTGCACGCCCTTAAGTTGCTTAAAAAGATATAAAATTGAAGATACGTAATACGCGCAGGAAAGTCTGCCTCCTTTAAGTATGTCAACCTTTTTGCCACTGACTATTGCAACTAGACTTCTATATTGTTTTGAACCAATGCTATTTAAAATAGCCGACTGATAGGTCTGAAAGATCTGTAGATTAATTTTATTCTTTTTTCTCTTCACAGATTTGGTG
>Ga0155031_121_pt1 | contig 32694 bp, 23 predicted proteins | sample RifCSPhighO2_01_FD_105999 | JGI IMG/M metagenome (GOLD analysis project Ga0155031, IMG submission 105999) | Candidatus Zambryskibacteria bacterium RIFCSPHIGHO2_01_FULL_43_27 | reverse complement strand
CACAATCGTGACTGATTTTTCAGGACATGGATCAAACGGTTCAATGTCTGGTTTTGCAAATCCTGCCAGCGCCACAAGTGGGTGGGGCTATGGCAAGATAGGAAGAAGCTTAACCTTTGATGGAAGTGATGATTATGTGAATATGGGAACGCCTGCTGCGCTTAATTTAAATACTTCGGCAGTCACAGTGTCGGCTTGGGTTAAGTTTGCTAACAAGACTATTGCATCTAACGAGGCAATCGTTTCTACTGGTGAAAACGGTGCATTCGCAAATCAGTATTATATTCGTCGACAAGGTAATAATTCTATTCGTTTTACCATTATTGCTTCTGGTGGATCAGCATTTAATACTGTTACTCCTAGTCCGGCTTTGCAAGCAGACACTTGGGTTCACATTGTAGGAGTTTATAATGGAACTGATGCTCGCACTTATGTAAATGGCGTTTTGACAGGATCCCCCTCTGCTGTAACAGGAACAATACTGTCTAACGGAATGAGATTCCTTCTCGGAGCTTCTGATAACAACGGGACGATAGGTAACAGACTTAAGGGTTCTATTGATGAAGCGCGTGTGTACAATCGGGCTTTAACTGCTACAGAGGTTACGGAACTCTATAAAAAGACAAAAGCCGTTGTGGCTAACAAAACTCCTACAAGTAAACTTACTAATGGTCTTTTGGGTCACTGGACATTTGATGGAAATCAAATTGATTGGAGTACCGATAAAAAAATCTTTGACTCGTCTGGAAATGGAAATAGTGGCACAACTACAATTGCTACGAGTACCGGCCCGACCATTGGTAAAGTCGGACAAGCTTTAAATTTTGATGGAAGCGGTTCTTACGTAAGTCTTGGGACGGGAGCCAATCTAACCCCAACAACCGCTCTCTCTATCGTGGCATGGGTATATTTAACCAACACTACAGCTTCTCAGATCTTTTTTGGAAAACGTGATCTTGCAAATGGGGTAGATCCATATGAGTGTCGCATAAATGGTGGCACAAATGTTAGATTCACTATTGATATTGGCACGGAAACTACAGCCACAAGTGTAAGTAATCCAATCAGTCAAAGGACTTGGCACCATGTCGTATGCACTTGGGATGGAGCAAATATGAATGTATATGTAGATGGAATATTAGTTGCAGGTCCTACAGCGAAAACTGGTACAATTAGCAATACGAGCGCTTCAGCGACTATTGGCACGGTCATCAGTTCCTTTGGATATTTTGGAAAGATTGATGATGTTCGTCTCTACAATCGAGCGCTCTCAACTACCGAAATCACTCAACTCTACCTCATGGGCCGCTAAACGAACCCCGGAGGCAACGCCTCCGGGGTCAACATTCAAAATCGAGCCATTCAAAGAGCTCCTTCTTCTGATCACTCGGTTCTTTGAAGAAGGCGGGGAATTGAGCATGATTAATGATTGTAAATTTGCTGTTGGCATACTCCATGATACTGGAATATGGATAACTGTACGTAAATTTTAGTAACTTTAAGGGATCCCTTGTCTTTTTTCTCCAATTTTTATCTATCAATTTAGCAGGATTTAAGTGTATGTAGGAATAGAGATATTTCAAGTATGGATCGCTACTTGCATGGGATGATTTGAATACTCCCTCATACAGTTTTCCAGTTCGATCGTACTTTTTATTAAAGTACATTGAATAACTTGTCATCAGTTTAAGCATATATTTAGAAATTCCACCGTCTATTTTTTCATGCACCAAAATGTGAAAATGGTTGGGCATCAGACAGTACGCTCCGATGTTGACTATGGTTTCTCCACGTTCAAAATTTTTACCCATGTCTCGTAATTCTATACTCCTTGTTGTGTTGCACACATACATTAAATTTAGGAAATGGTCATAGTCAGTTTTATTTGCGAAGATGATCCTTTTATCTGTTCCTCTGTTGTATAAATGGTAAAACTCGCCTGTCGCAAAAGTTTGTTTTCTTTGTGCCATATTTAATAAATATGGTAGCACATCTCCCCCCGGAGGCAACGCCTCCGGGGGGAGGCAACGCCTCCGGGGGGATTGGCAGAAGATGAATTTTAGTCTTTGCCTTTGTTCAAGGAGGTGTTATAATTTATTAGTCTGTATGGATAGTCGCCCCGTGAGATAATTGCGTATTATGTACTACGTATATGTACTTCGGTCTCCCAAGCAGTTTTACATTGGCTGCACCAGTGATTTAAAGAGGAGATTCCAAGAGCATCAAAGTAATAAATCGATTTCCACAAAAAATCGTGGTCCATGGAAACTGATTTATTACGAGGCAAGCTTGTCTAACAAGGATGCTCTTGGGAGAGAAAAATATTTGAAAACTGCTTGGGGGAAGAGATATGTAAAGAGTAGAGTGAAATATAGTATGTAGTTATCTCACGGGGAGGAAAGTCCGAACACGCGCTAACAATTGTTAGCAAAACGGTAGTGGGTAACACCCATCTGGAGCAATCCAAGAGGTGCGAACAGTGATGCTTTCAAGCGAAAGCGAGAAAGCCCCCGTGAGATGTCGCGCAAGCGCTGTCTCACGGGGGAATTCCCAAGGCGACCTGGGAAGTGCAACAGCTAAATCCTTACTTGCGTGCAAGGCCGTACTCTGGTTGCTAGAAACTAGTCTCTAGAATCCAGTTTGTGCCGCTAGATTCCGACGGTAACGTCGGAACCAGATAAATGACTGTCGCCCCGTGAGATGTCGCGCAAGCGCTATCTCACGGGGTACAGAATTCGGCTTATAGTACAGATAATAAAAAGGAAAAGATCCGCCTAAAGCGGGTCTTTTTCTATGAATAATTTTGTTGATTCATGGCTCTAATTTGATATAATTGTCACATACAAAAATGTATTTATTAGAGTAATCTTATTCAATATGGAAGGAACATCTACTTTACCAGAGGGGAGTAACAGATTTAGCTTATCGCGCGTAGTGAGATTCTGCGTTTTAGTCGTTGTATTTCTATTACCTTTATTCTTCATCCCCGGCGCTGAAGTGCCAGTTGGAATGTCTAAGTCCCTCCTCTTCATTATTGGTAGCGCTTTTTGTCTCGCTCTCTATATTGTGTACTTGATAAGAGAAGCTAGGATTGCCTTTCCAAAAAATTTACTAACGCTCTCTCTGATCCTTTTGCCGATAGTCTTTATCATCTCTGCTCTTTCAAATGGAGCAAAGAGCTTGTCATTTGTCGGGTACAACTTGGATGTTGGTTCAGTTGTTTTTATTTCCGCGGGCACGATCTTGGCACTTGTTACCTCATTTATATTCAAATCTAAAGAGAAAATCTTTTACTCTTATTTGATTTTTCTAGCTGCCTTTCTGCTCCTGGCTATGTATGAAATTATCAAAATATTCTTTTCAACAGACGCTTTGTCATTTGGACTATTTGCAGGTAAGACCTCCTCCCTTGTCGGATCTTGGAATGATATGGCAATATTCTTCGCTCTCACGGCAATTCTCTCATTAATTACACTAGAGATGATTGAACTTGGACGCCTTGCAAAGCCGATATTCACAGGCACTTTTATTCTGTCTCTTGTTCTCCTTGCGATTGCCAATTTCTCTACAGCCTGGTATATGCTCGCGGTTTTTTCACTTCTGTTTTTTCTCTATGTTATATCGTTTGACCATTTTGCGAAGAGTCGCAGGAATCTAGGAGAGGTGACGAGCGCCGAATCGAATAGCGTATCCGCAGGCTCAAGGAAAATATCGTGGGGATCCTTGATTTTACTTATCTTGTCACTTGCTTTCATTTTTAAGGGTGTTGTCATCGGTGAAAGTTTGACCAATAAGCTCGGCACCAATTATGTAGAGGTCAGGCCTAATTGGACATCAACGTTGATGGTCGTGAAAGACACTCTGAAAGATTCTCCAATCGTCGGATCAGGTCCAAATACCTTTACTTACGAATGGCTGATGCACAGACCTGATGGGATAAATGAAACTCTGTTTTGGAATACAAATTTTTCTTCGGGAATTGGAACATTGCCATCATTTGTTGCGACAACTGGAGTACTTGGCTTGATTTCAATACTATTTTTTCTAGTCATGTTTCTATGGACAGGCGTGCGCTCAATATTTCAACCAGTGTCTGACTCATTTTCGCGATATTTAATTCTCTCCTCTTTTCTATCAGCGCTCTTCTTATGGCTCATGTCCATCTTCTATGTTCCTGGGCCAGCTCTCTTTGGGCTCGCATTTTTCTTCACTGGTTTGTTTTTAGCTTCTCTGTATATAGAAAAGATGCAGAGTCTCTCTGAGTATTCTCTTGCTCGGTCTCCCAAGCTATCATTTCTTGCTATCCTTTTGATGGTTGTCTTGCTGGTCGGCGGGTTATCTGTTGCCTATGCTTCAATTGAAAAGACCATAGCATCATCTATGTTTCAAGGCGGAATCACTCAGGTTAGAGATGGAGGAGATGTTGATTCTGCCCAAGACTTGGTCGTGAAAGCAATCAACTTGGACCCAAAAGATACTTACTACAGAGGACTTTCGGAACTCTATATTCTTAAGGTCAACACTCTTCTTGGAAATGCGGATATTTCTACGGAAGAAGCAAGACAGCAGTTTCAAGAACTTGTTGCGGGTAGCATAGAGAGCGCTAAAAGATCAACGGAAATCAATCCCCAAGAGTACCAAAATTGGCTCACCCTCGCTCAAGTTTATGGCTCTTTGGTTCCAGCGCCATTCTCTATTCCAGGGGCATATGACAATGCTAAAGCGGCATATGAGAAAGCAAGGTCGGTTAACCCTGAGGGACCTTCAATTCCCCTCCTTTTAGCGAGACTAGAGGCTTCTAAAGGAGATTTAAAAGCTGCTCGCGCTTATGTTGATGAAGCTATTGCGCTAAAGCCCAATTATGCTGAAGCGCATTTCTTCCTTGCTCAAATTGAGGTTACGGAAGGCAACTTGGCTAGGGCAATACCTTCACTTGAGACCGTTGCTGTGCTTTCCCCCGGTAATCCTGGAATCTATTTCCAACTTGGTCTCTTAAGATACAATGCCAGCGATTGGACTGGAGCAGTGGATGCATTTACAGCGGCAATCAGCATTGTTCCGGAGTATGCGAATGCAAAGTATTTCTTGGGCCTTTCACTAGACAGGCTTGGAAGAAGGCAGGAGGCGGTCGCTCAGTTTGATGGTCTTTCTAAAAGTAACCCGGATAATGCTGAAATTGCTTTAATTCTCTCAAACCTCAAAGCGAATAAGTCTCCCTTTACTGGAGCCACGCCACCTATAGATAGCAAGCCAGAGAAGAGGTCAGAACTTCCCGTTGACGAAAACTGATAGTTAGGACAGAACTTAGTATATGGTTGAAGCGTTTCTAAAAATATTACGCAGAGAGACCAGCGGCCTTCACGAGGCCGCGTTTCTCTTGGGTTTTTTTGCTCTGCTCTCTCAGGTTTTTGCGCTAGTGAGAGATAAATTGCTGGCGAGTCAATTCGGCGCTAGCGCTGACCTTGATTTGTACTATGCCGCTTTTCGGATACCGGATTTTTTGTTTGTAACTCTCGGCTCTGTGGTCTCTCTTTCCGTTCTCATTCCTTTCATTGAAAGGGAAACCTTGAGGGGCTTGCCGAACGTTCGGAGGTTCATAGACAGCATATTCACTGTCTTTCTCGCGTCTATCATAGCCATTGGCGCGATTATATTTATTTTTTCTCCGACTATCACTTCGCATCTCTTTCCAGGATTTTCAGTAGAAAGTAATTCAGTTGTATCACTTATGACGAGAATACTTCTCCTCTCTCCGGTTCTTCTTGGCATATCCAATCTTTTTGGAAGTCTTGCCCAAGCAAACAACCGCTTTCTTGTTTACGCCCTAAGTCCACTCCTTTACAACTTTGGAATTATCCTTGGTGTTATATTCCTGTACAAACCATTTGGGCTTTATGGCTTGGCTATTGGAGTCATATTTGGGGCGATGTTGCACCTCTTGATCCAAGTGCCGACTATACTGCGATTACACCTGGCTCCGAGAATTACCTTTAAACCAGATTTAGCTCTTATCAAAGAAATTGCCTATCTTGCGTTGCCGAGGACGATTGCATTGTCGGTATCTCACATCGCAATTTTTGTTCTAGTCTCGTTCGCTACACTTATGGCAGAAGGTTCAATTACAGTTTTTAATTTCGCTTGGAATCTGCAGTCTGTGCCCCTATCTATATTTGGCGTAAGCTATTCTCTCGCCGCTTTCCCGGCGCTTTCTAGGCTCTACATTTCTGGAGAGAAGGATGCTTTTCTCGCTAAATTCATTGCCTCAGCTAAGCACATCATATTTTGGATAATTCCGTGTACAGCGCTTTTCATCGTCCTTAGGGCGCATATAGTGCGTATCGTGCTGGGCTCTGGAGAATTCGATTGGACTGATACCCGTCTTACGGCGGCGGTTCTTGCGCTTTTTGCCTTCTCACTTGTTTTTCAAGCGATGGTGCTTCTATGCATTAGGGGATTATATGCAATGGGGTCTACGGGGAAACCTTTCTATATCACTATCATCTCTGGTTTCTCTATCATTGCTTTTTCATTTTTGTTCTGGAAACTCTTTGAACAGATACCCTCATTTAAATATTTTGTGGAAGCAATTATGAAAATCCCCGATATTACAGGCTCGTCTGTGGCAACGCTGGCGTTGGGCTTTTCATCCGGATCTTTTCTTGAAGCGGTGCTTATGTGGATTTATTTTACGAAGATTTGGAAAGGAGCATCCACACTGCTCGCAAGGTCATTTGTTCAAGTTGTATCAAGCTCTGTGATTCTGGGCTTTGTATCTTATCTGTCATTGAAATTTTTCGGGCAGTATATTACTTTGGACACTTTCTGGGGGGTTTTCTCTCAAACGGTCATTTCAGCCTTCTTGGGAGTAACAGCTTGGATTGCCGCTCTCACTTTGCTCAAAAATAAGGAATTGCCGATAATCGCGGGTACGTTAAAAGAGAGATTTTGGCGCACGAAGCCTACCTCTCCGGATACCAGTCTCGTATAGTCTTTTTAAGGATCTTGGTTTAGGATAGGTCTGCCAATGAATAACATACGAAATTTTTCTATCATCGCGCATATTGATCACGGCAAGTCCACGCTTGCAGACAGGATGCTTGAATTGACGAATACAATTGAAGTTCGAAAAATGCGGGAGCAAGTTCTTGACTCAATGGAGCTGGAACGTGAGAGGGGTATTACCATCAAAATGCAACCTGTAAGAATGATTTGGCGTCTTAGCGGTCCTGAGCTGGGTAAAGAGCGGGAATACATTCTAAATCTTATTGATACTCCTGGGCATATAGATTTCTCATACGAAGTCTCAAGGGCGCTAAAGGCGGTTGAGGGGTCTATTCTGCTTGTGGATTCTACTCAAGGTGTGCAGGCGCAAACACTCACAACTCTGGCAATGGCTCGTGACGCTGGGCTCACTATTATTCCCGTGATTTCAAAGATTGATTCGCCTTTAGCTAGAGTGGCAGAAGTGAAAGAAGAAATTAAGAAGATTCTTAACGTGAAGGACGAAGATATTCTCTTGGTATCTGGCAAAACCGGGGAAGGAGTTGAGGCGTTATTATGGGCCGTTGTAGAACGCATTCCTCCCCCGAAGATAGATGACACGCAGAATACCCCTTTCAAAGCTTTGATTTTTGATTTTAAATATTCAAATCATACTGGTGTAATTATTTTTGTGCGTGTATTTGGAGGAGAAGTTAAAAGCGGAATTGATCTGGAGTTCAAGGCTTCTGGGAGAAAATTTATCCCTATTGAGGTGGGGACATTCTCTCCCGACGAAAAACCAAAAGAAATTCTTTCTTCTGGGGAGATTGGTTACATCGTTACAGGAATCAAAGAGTCTAAGATTGCATCAGTGGGAGACACAGTTGCGCGTTTTGGGGCTGGAACTGGCGCTCTTGAAGGTTTTATGAGCCCGAGACCTGTGGTGTGGGCATCAATCTATCCTGAAAGCCAAGATGATTTCCCAAATCTAAAGTTGGCGCTGTCTCGGCTTAGTTTGTCTGATTCTTCTTTTTCCTACGAGGAAGAATCTTCCGGGGTGCTTGGCAGAGGGTTTAGATGTGGTTTCTTGGGGATGCTACATTTGGAAATAATAACCGAGAGGCTTAAGAGAGAATTCAATCTTTCTTTAGTCATTACTATGCCGAGCATTACTTATGAAGTTGAATTCAAAAATGGTTCGCAAAAGACAATATATTCTCCCGTCCATTTTCCTGAAGAACATGAGATAAAGAAGGTTAGAGAGCCGTGGGTTCTTGCCGTAGTTATCACTCCGAAAGAATATGTGGGAGCTATTATGCAGATGCTCTATGATCATGAGGCGAGCGTGGTTGACACTGAAATCTTTGGCGATGGCAGAACTAAACTTATGATTGAAATGCCCTTGCGTGAGCTTATGAGGAATTTCTTCGATGAAATCAAAAGTGTGTCATCTGGATATGCCTCTCTTTCTTATGAGGTGGTGGGGAAAAGAGAGGCGGATGTTGTTCGTTTGGATATTCTTGTTGCGGATGAGGTAGTGCCCGCTTTCGCAAGGATTGTTGCGCGAAGGACGGCAGAAATGGATGCAGAGAAAGCGGTAGAGAGGCTTTACAAAGTTTTACCTCGTCAGATGTTTACAACTAAAATCCAGGCTAAGGCTTTCGGAAGAATTATTTCCTCACGCACCATGTCGGCAATGAAGAAGGATGTCACGCAGCATATGTATGGCGGAGACATTACTAGAAAAATGAAATTGCGTGAGAAGCAGAAGAAGGGAAAGGCGAAGATGAAAGAAAGAGGGAAGGTCAATATCCCCCACGACGTCTTTCTGAAGATGATGCGTAATGAATAGAAAGATTCTTAGATATCAGCTAGTAGAATAGTGTCGGCATAGACATAAGTATCATGCTCGCTATTATAAGGAAGCAGAGTACGCTCCAAATGATTCGTATAATCTTCTTGTTTTTTTCCTGAAAAATCATAAATGTCTTGATATAATAGCGACAAATTGAGAACAATGGAAGACTATAAGGCAAAGCAGAGAATTAGAAAGAAAATTTACTCACCTTGGGTATTTATCGTCCTTCTTGTTATCACAGTTGTCTTAACAAAAGGAGCATGGGGAGTGTTCTTTAAACAGCAGGAAAGCGCTCAAAATCTGGATAAGGTCAGAGCCGAGCTTGCAAAGGCAGAGCAAAGAGAGGCGGAACTTGAGGCAGGTGTGAGTTATTTGAAGACTGAAGAAGGGATAGAAGAGGAAATACGAGACAAATACAGTGTGGCGAGGCCAGGAGAAGAGCTGGTACTCATTGTGGAGCCAAAAGATATAGATGTCTCCGGCGAGAATAGTAATGATTCTTGGTGGGGGAGAGTGGGCACTTGGTTTGGCAATCTGTTTGAATAAGCGGGTATAGTTCAGTGGTAGGATGCGACCTTCCCAAGGTTGAGACGCGAGTTCGATTCTCGCTACCCGCACAGTGAGTTCGACTGTGCTCCGTCAAATTTTGAACAAAATTTGTTGGGGGTTCTCCCTATCCGCGCCAAAAAGTACTTCTTGATGGTCTATGAATACACAAATAGATAGCAATTTTCATATCCACATTGCGCTATTTTAAGGTCCTATGTTATACTTTTCCTATATCAGTTAACTTGTTAAGTGAAATGAAAAAAGTCGTCATATATTCAACACCATCTTGTGTTTACTGTAATGCAGCTAAGCAGTTTTTTGCCCAAAACGCGATCCAATTTGAGAATTATAATGTTGCTGAAGATTTAGAGAAGAGACAGGAAATGATAGACAAAAGTGGCCAGATGGGAGTTCCAGTGATTTTTATTGACGACGAAATGGTGGTTGGCTTTGATAAAGAAAGACTCTCAGAACTATTAGGAGTCAAGGTGGCTGAATAAAACGACTTTTATCAAAACACCCTCTTTTTTAAAGGAGGGTGTTTTGATTTGCTGGATTTTCGAGTAGTATATTCCTACGCCGCTGTAGTTAAATGGATTATAACAGTCCCGTCCTAAGGGATAGTTGGAGGTTCGATTCCTCCCGGTGGCACACGAATGAAATGAGTGTAGCGGAGGAATCGAAGCCCAATTGAGATTATTTACGAGTTTGCGAAGTAAATAAGCCAATTGGGGTACTGAAACTGTAAGTTTCGATTCCTCCCGGTGGCACAAGGTTCAATTCTTGCTCTGTAAATTTCCGGAAAGATTTATCGGGATCTTTCTGTGGAACGTTTGAGTTTAGATATGATTTCGGTTATAGTATTCTTATTCCACATGGATTCAGAAGATAAAATAAGGCTAAAAAGGGCTCTAGAACTCTCTGAGGAGAATAATTCAATGCTTAAAAAGCTTGTTCGTGCTATGCGTTGGGCAAAGCTTATTAGACTGGCCTATGTGGTAATAATCATTGGGTCTGCGGTTGGAATATTCTATTTTTTCCAGCCTTACATTGACCAACTATCAGACACATACAGTGGTCTAAAGAATACGATTAATAATTTTGGAGGCGGCCTGTGATGTTGTGAGAACGCCGAGGTAGCTGTCTTGGTAGATAACATAAGGTAAATGCGATATTGTTGTTTTGTGAGAACGCCGAGGTAGCTGTCTTGGTAGATAACATAAGGTAAATGCGATATTGTTGTTTTGTGAGAACGCCGAGGTAGCTCAGTTGGTAGAGCATTCCCCTGAAGAGGGAAGGGTCACCAGTTCGATTCTGGTCCTCGGCACATGAAGAAATTATATAGAATTCAAAAAGGAAGTGTTTTTGCAGGAGTATTTTCAGGTCTTGGGGAATATTTTTCTGTTGATCCAGTTATATTGAGATTTGCCTATGTTTTTATGACGGTGTTTAGCGCAGTATTCCCGGGCATAATCGTATATATATTAGGGACGATAATTATCCCTAAAAAAGCAGAGTAATCTAAGATTATATTCCCTTAACCTTGAGTCTTGCCTCTTTATGTTTGTCCAACTTCGGGAGTTTTAAAATAAGCAAACCGTATTTTTCTATTGCTTCTGCTTCTTCAATATCAATCTCTTTAGGCAAGACTATGGCTCTGGAAAATGTGCCCCAATAGAGTTCTCTGTGAAAGTAATCATCGCTTGAAACAGTACGGTCCTCTTCACGCTTACCACGAATAGTCACCATTTCGCGCGTTATGGAGACATCCAAATCTTCCGGCTTCACACCTGCCACCATTGTCTTTATCACAATCTCAGTCGGAGTTTCGTATACATCTACAGTAAGTTGACCCTCCTCCGCGCTCTCTTCCATCCACGTCTTTTTTTCTGAAGAAGTCTGTGGCTTTTGATAAGAATCTACCTCTTCGTCAGAGCCCTCATCATCCATACGCACTGAGCCAGTAAGGCGTTCAAAAAAAGATCTTTTGTCTTTATTAAATATCATTCTATTTTATTTACTGCATAAACTCTTTTAACTTTTTCAAAAAGGAGCATAAGGACGATGATAGATATCCACACAAATCCGAAAGCCGCGAATGTTGTCCCTCCGTGCTCTCTCATTATAAATAAGTTGAATGCGGTGTGCAATCCTATTGCCGCCACAAACCCCCAGAAAAGTTCCATAGCCTTTATCTTGCTATTTTTGTAGAAGGAGAGGGCGATTGCCACACCGATTGCGGCTGAAGATATTGTGTGCAGAAGGCTCGCTCCAATAAAGCGAACATTTCCCGTGATAAGGCCTTCAGTAATATTGCCATCAGAAAGGGGGTGAAAAATAAAGACCGTGTTTTCTAGCGCCGCAAAACCAAGTGCCGCTGTCATCATGTAAATTAAGGCATCAATCGGTTCGTTCATTTCCCTTTTTCGTAGCGCGGCATAATAGGCTGCTCCATATTTAAACACCTCTTCTAGGATCGCCCAAACAAAAAATGTAATCTCAGAGCTTGATGGTATGTTTTCAACCCAAAGTTTCTGAAAAGGTATGACGAGAGGCACTGCCAGCATCCCCATGAAAAAAGTAAACATGAGCAATCCTCTTGGTTCAGGACGCCTTCTGTCTTCACCGAGCCAGAAAAGCAGCCATATAAGCGCTGGGATTACTCCGCCTACGATAGATAGAAACAAGGTGCTCGAGTTGCTCATTATACTTTTTTATTTTCAAACCACCTTTCCGCTATCAGCATTTTGCTCTTAGCTTGATGCGGCATGAACGACCAAATCTCTTCAGTAATAAAAGGCATAAAAGGATGTAGTGCTTTTAGCATGTTTATTTCAATCTCAATTAGGGTCCACTTCCTAGATTTTATCTCTTGTTCATTTCCACCAGACAACACAGCTTTGCTCTCCTCAATTATTATATCGGCAAAAGTATGCCAAAAATAGTGATAAAGCTTCTCTCCAGCCATGTAAAATCGGAAATTTTCCATATCGGATGTGATATCGGTAAGCGTTTCCGACATTGCTCGCAGTATCTCATCGTCCCTCTTTACAATTGTCGGGTTACTTTCATAAATGAAGTTTTCTGTGTTTGAGAGCACGAATCTCGTGGCATTCCAAATTTTGTTGGCGAAGTGCTTATATGCTTTTATTTTGTCTTCCGACAAAGCAAGAGAAGTTCCCGGTGTGTTTCCCACGATGAGTGCCATTCTCAAGGCATCCGTGCCAAATTTGGCTGTTAGATCTAATGGATTGATTACGTTTCCTTTGCTTTTGCTCATTTTTTGAGCCTTGGCGTCAAGCACCATGCCGTGAAGATAGACTGTCTTAAAAGGCACTTTTCCCGTGACATATAGACCAAGCATTATCATCCTTGTTACCCAGAAAAATATGATATCTCCAGCGGTTTCTAAGACCTGTGTGGGGTAAAACTCCTTAAAATCAGCTCCGCTGGGGTAACCTAATGATGCAAAAGGCCATTGTCCAGAAGAAAACCAAGTATCAAAAGTATCGTTATCCTTTTCCACGTTGCCACCGCATTTTTCACACTTGGTAATTTTATCTTCCAAATCCACAAAGCCCTCGCCGCATAGAGAGCAGATCTTTGCCGGAATGGGGATTCCCCACACAATTTGCCTGGAAATATTCCAGTCAATAATATTCTCAAGCCAGTGAATACTTATTTTCTCATAATGTTGCGGAATAAATTCCACCTCCATGCTCTGTATTTTTCGGAGAGCCTCTTGGGCAAGGCTTTTCATTTTTATAAACCATTGGCTCCGTATCTGCGGTTCAATAATACTGCCGCACTTGTAACAAGTTCGGACAACATGTTTGTAATCGGAATCTATTTTTTCCAGTAGGCCCTTTTCCTTCAAACGTTCTACTATTTTGGGACGAGCCTCCGCGATTTTCATTCCGGCAAATTCTCCCGCTACAGGAAGAAGTCTTCCTGACTCGTCGATTATCTGTTCTCGCTCTAGATTGTGCCGAAGCGCTATCTCAAAATCGGCGACGTCATGCCAAGGTGTTATTGTCATTGCCCCAGTTCCAAATTCCATGTCAATAGCATCATCTTTGATAACAGTCGCAGTGATAGGTCCGTTAATCCATTCAAGTTCTATTTTGTCTCCATGTTTAAATTTTGAATATCTGTTGTCAGACGGATGCACGACAACATATTTGTCTCCAAATTTAGTTTCAGGTCGCGCTGTAGCAATCGTGAATGGTCCGTATTTCAAATAATACAGAGTATCAATTCTCTCCTCATCATTAATTTCCAAATCAGAAAATGATGTCCTGTGCTTTGGACACCAGCTCACAATTTTCTTTCCGCGATACAAAAGATTGTCATCTGACAGCCTCTTGAATGTTGAATAGACAATTTCTACAATATCCTTGTCTAGGGTAAACTTCTCTCGCGACCAATCACATGAAGCGCCCATGCTTCTTATCTGAGACTTAATGACCTTTGAATTCTCTAAAGTAAAGTTTAGGATTTCGGAATAAAGCTCATCGGGCTTTAGCTCAAAACGAGAGCGCCCTTCTTTTTCTAATTTCTTTTCATATACAACTTGAGTTTCAAATCCAGCATGATCAAGTCCAGGTAGCCAAAGAGTTTTATGGCCAGCCATTCTTTTGTACCGCACAATAACGTCTTCAATAGTAAGTACTAGGCTATGTCCAGCATGAAGCGAACCATTTGCATTGGTAGGTGGCATCAAAATGGCAAAGTTGTCCACAGTGTCATTACCAGCGTTATCAGGGCTAAAATAGCCACTTTCCTCCCAAAGTTTGTATATTCGTCCCTCTGTCTCACTGGGATTGTATGGCTTACTTAATCTATCGTTCATAGTTGCATTGTATCATTTGGGGAGTATTTTTCTATGTCCTTGATGTAAGAGTGTAAAGGACATTATTGGAATGGATTAGCAGATTATTTTGGAAATATATGTCCGATATCTGCATATGGCAGTAATTCAGTTTTGTATGAGCTGTTGGCAAAGAATTTAAAGGTCATTAAATTGTAAAGGTCAAAACAGTAAAATACAGCTAACATTCAGCGTAATTTACCAGTTGTGTGAGAGCGCTAATTTATTGACACTATGAAAAAAAAATGGAGTATGTGAATTACCTAAGGTTTCATGAAAAATCCTATTAAAAGCAACCCTTTTTTCAATAAATTTGCTCCAGTTGGAGTTTTTCTCTTAGCTATAGCCATTTGGAGCTTTTCTTTTGTAGGTTTTGTAAATTCAAGCTCGCTAATTGCTAAAATTGCCGAGGCTGCGAATGTTACATTCAACGATGATCCTGCAGATTTCAGCACTGTTAGATCGTCAAATTACACAGAATTTCCAGACTCAACAACTAATTGGGCAGATACGACAGATGCAGATGCGGGAGAAATAGTAAGCTTTACGGTTTATTATCACAATACTGGCGACGAGATTGCGACCAATGTAATAGCGCAATTATCTGTACCGCAAGCTAGCGGAACTTCCATTGTTGCCTCAGGTGGTGTTTCTGCTGATAACGCTCAAAGTGTGAATGGGCAGACTACAATTAACCTCACGAGTGAGCAAAGCCTTACCTATATTCCAGGTTCGACAAGTTGGTACCCTGATCAATCACAAACACCATCTCCATTTCCATTTGGGCAGACTGGGGATGAATTTGTTACTGGTCAGGGAGTAAATATTGGAGATATTGCATCAGGATGGTCTTCACAAGGATCTGTTGTAGCAAGATTTCAGGTATCAAACAACACCGTCATTCCACCTGAAGAGCCTGTCCCAGATCCGACTGCAGATATTAAAGCAAATACCTCTGATGGTCCTATTACACTTCAGATTGGAGAACAGCTGTCCATTTCATGGATGTCAACGAATGCAGTCGCATGCGCCCTTTCCGGCGGAATTGATTCAGGAGTCGGATTATCTGGCGCTATTGATATCACTCCTTCCCATCCTTCTTATCCGGCGACAACCTCTTCCATATTTACTATCACTTGCGACAATGGTGAGGGAAAAACCGCAACCGATTCTGTAACTGTTAATCCGCCAACTCCACCTGTAAGTTCCTTGGATATTACTGCAAATGGTTCGCAAGGTCCTCTTGTAGTTTCGGGAGAGGCTTTGACTTTAAATTGGATTTCAGAAAATGTTCTTACTTGTTCGCTTGCAATACAAGGAGGTACTGATCTTGGAGGTGTAAGTCCTGTTGGTAGCGCAGGTCCAATGTCTATAGGACATCCATTCTATCCGACAGCGGATGAAAGCAGGGTGTTTGTAATTACTTGCTCAAAATTAAATGGCGGCACTATTTCCGATAGTGTGGAGGTATCTTTGCTAGTTACCCCAGAACCTCCAGTGGCTCCGGTAATTATCTCTGCAAATGCATCAGGTACCTGCGGAGGAGTCATTGATCTTCAGTGGTCAGTAGTGGCAAATGCCGAGTACTATAAGGTATTTCGAGATGGAGCATTGATTGCGACCACGACCGCAACTTCTGTCAGCGACTCCGGTCTCGTACCTCTTTCTTCTCATATTTATACTGTCAGAGCTGTAAATTCGGTAGGGGAATCGGCATATTCAAATGCTATGAGTGCAAACGCTTCAGGAGCGTGCGTTATTCCACCGGTAGCTCCAACCATTACCGCTACAACTGGTTCGCAGTGTGGAGGATCAATTTTGATTACTTGGAATACAGTTTCAAACGCTTCTTATTATAAAATTACCAGAGATGGAGCTGAGATAGCTACTACGTCTGCCACTACCTACACTGACAGTGGGCTGACTCCAGGCTCTGGCTATGCTTATTCCGTTAAAGCTGTTAATTCTGCCGGCCAATCCGCATCCTCAAATACTGCAACAGCAGTGGCCTCTGCGGCCTGTGTAGAAGAACCTGAAGTTCCTTCAGCACCAACTCTTACTGCGACTACGAGTCCTGTTTGCGGAGGTTCTGTGTCCTTGAGTTGGACGGCATCGACTGGCGCTACATTTTACAAGATCTTTCGCAATCATAGCCAAATCGCAACAACAACTTCTACTGCATACACAGATTCAGATTTGAGTCCAAACACGCTCTTTACCTATAAGGTAAAAGCAACCAATTCTGTGGGAGATTCCATGTTTTCAAATTCTGTGTCTGCACGTTCATCAGATTCATGTCCTCCACCTGCATCTTCGCCAACAGTATCTTTGACTGCTAATCCACCTTCAATCAACTTAGGGTCAAGCTCAGTTCTCTCTTGGACATCAACCAATGCAGTCTCCTGCGCTTCCGTGTGGACCACAGCTACTTCAACGTCAGGGGCGCAAGCTGTCTCTCCTGCTACAACCACAGTGTATTCAATTACATGTAGTGGAGCGGGAGGAGTTGCTTCATCTACAGCAAGAGTCACGGTCAATTTGGTACCTCCACCTTGTTTTGCGCCAGTAATTGTGAGTGATCTAACTGCTAATGGCAAAGTCGACCAAAGCTTCTCATACACAATTGTCTCTACAACGACAAATGCGACTACGACAACTGTTTATTCAGTGTCCATTGATGACCTTCCCCCAGGCCTCACCTTTTCTGGTAGCACAATATCTGGAACACCTACCCAGTCGGGCACATTTGAGGTTCAAATCACTGCAAGCAATGGATGCGGCTCTGATTCTGAAGTTCTATTGGTCACAATTGCCCAAAAGGACAATAATGGGGGTGACCACCGTCCTTCTGTCAGCTTATCGGCCTTACCGCAAACAATCTTTAAAGGACAAAATTCAACCCTCTCATGGACATCTAGCAATGTTACCGCATGTTCTGCTCCTTGGACCTCTGCAACGACAACTTCTGGAAGCTTTGTGGTGAGTCCCGCAACAACTACCACTTATGAAATAGCGTGTACTGGGCCAAATGGAAATGCTACAAGTTCCACGACGGTTCTAGTGACTACCGATGGAGAAGGAGATGAGTTAGACGTGTCCTTGACGGCAAATCCCCAAACTTTGACTATAGGACAAATCTCAACTTCAACGCTTACCTGGACATCAACAGGCGCGACATCCTGCTCTGCTTTGTGGACAACTGCTACCTCTACATCTGGGAGTCAAGTAGTCTCTCCTGCAACGACTACGACATATTCAATTACATGTGTGGATAACTCACACAGCGACACGGCATCTACTACGATTACTGTTCTCGGCGCTCCTCAAGAACCGTCTTGCGCTCTGCCATCAATAGATAGCTCACTTACTCCAAGTGGAAAAGTAGGAGTAGCGTTTAGCCATCAATTGACTGGAACTACAAGCGTGGCCACAACTACCACCATTCAATTTAACGTATCGACGACAAGTCTTCCGGCTTGGCTTTCATATTCCACTATAACCAATACTTTCTCTGGAACGCCTACGGCGGCTGGGACATTTACAATTCAGGTTAGTGCGACAAATACTTGCGGGACTGATACGGAGAATATTGTAATCTCAATTGCCCCAGCTGATACCCCAAGTGGAGGAGGCGACACCCCAAGTGGAGGAGGTAGCTCACGCAGTGGCGAGCGTATACGCTCTGTTCCACTTGTGTTGGGGACTGTGGCAAGTTGTGATTATTTGAAAGATTATCTCCGAATTGACTTTGATAATGATCCTGTTGAGATGATTAAGCTCCAGGTATTTCTACGAGAGCTTGAAGGATTCAAGGATCTGCCAATAACTGCTGTATTTGATCAGCAGACATTTAATGCTGTGGCGGTATTCCAAGAGAGATATTTTGACGACATATTGAAACCTTGGGGACACGATAAATACACTGGATATGTTTATATTCTTACCAAAAAGAAAGTAAATGAAATTGTCTGCGAAAGAGCGTTTCCTTTAACAGAGAGCCAGGAGAATGAAATTGCACAATTTAAGGCGTTCTTGGAAAGTCTTAAGGCGCAAGGAGTCCCGTCAGATCAGATTCCGTCTTATCAGGAGCCAACTAGAAGTGAAACAGGATCTATACTTTCTCCCAACGGGGTGGGGCTCATTGAGGGTGGAATATTTGGAGAAGGGGAAGATCAAAGTGGCGCAATCACTACGGGTACAACTTCAGCGACCAGCACAGCGCTCAATAGAAACTTGAGGAATGTTGCGGCGGCAGTATTTGCCGGTCCGCAGGATTGGGATGAATCGGTGAATGCGGTCCTCGTATTTTTGGTAATACTGCTCGCGCTCTACCTGCTTTCACGTTCAATCGTGTCATCCCAGGCAAAAAAGTCGGATCTAAGCATTGATAGGCAGAAAATCAGAAAAATGTTCCTCTTTATTGTTGGACTGGTGCTTGCAACGATTATATGCTTGGTACTCTCATATTATGAGATTGTCCTCCCTCTGCTTGTACTCATAATCATCATGTCAGTGTGGTTACTCTCGCTCTCTTTAGGTAAAAAAGAGGTAAGAGCAGTGCTAGTACCACCGGGAACTCCAGTTCATCCTAAGGAGATGGATAAAATGTTTGCTAAGGAAGTAAAAAATCCTCCTCCTCTTGCTCCATTTACCGAGCCGATTGAACCTCCTGTTAATCCAAATCAAAGCAAGAGGAGTGATAATTTTTTCTAGAGATTTTTTAAGAAGAGAGACGCAGATTTCCACGAGCGGAGAATGCGCCTTTTTTCTTTGACCTTTTCGGTCCTAACATTAGGTGTATATATGCAGTTACACCGATCATCTTACTGTTATCTGTGGAAAGCTCTCTTGTTGGTATGAGGAGTTTTGTGTTTGGCAGATTTTTGACGAGATCTTTTAGAGATTCTCTGATGTGAGAATTTGCTATAACACCGCCTCCCACGACTAATGTTTTTGCATGTTTAGACAGTAGAGCTAGCTGAGTCTTTCTCAGCAACACTTCGGTAACCGCATCCTCAAATTCTCTTGCTATTTCCATTTTTTTCCGTCGAGATAACTTCCTACCATCTATGAAGTAGAGCACCGAAGTTTTTAAACCAGAGAAAGAGAAATCCAGGTCTTTAGAATTTATCATTGGTCGTGGAAATTTTAGTTTTGTGTCTTGGATTCCGAGCTTGCGAGCTTCTTCTGCAAGTCGAGAGACCTCAGGCCCGCCGGGATAGGGAAGATCAAGCATTCGAGCCACTTTGTCGTAAGCTTCGCCAACCGCATCGTCCCGTGTCTGTCCCAGTGACTTATATTTGAGCGGCTTTTGTGCATAGACGAGCTCTGTATGCCCTCCTGAAATTAGGAGTGCTATTAGTGGATAATTTATTCGAATTTCGTTTCTTCCCTTTGCTTTATCTGCCTCAAATAATACAGACATGATGTGGCCTTCCATGTGATTGATTGGAATTACTGGAATGTTCCAGTAATTCCCGAGAGCTTTTGCAAAACTAATTCCCACCCATAAGGCTGGCTCTAGCCCTGGCCCTGTTGTGACGGCGATGGCATCAATTTTTGGTTTCCTTATTGTGGGTAAGAAATCTAAGAACTGTCTTAGTAGTTCAGGCTCACGCTCAAGAATTTTCTTGGTCTTTGCGGAGACGACGATTTTTTTCTGCGATGATTTTAATGATTTTGACTCAGTCAAGACGCTCCTAAAGAGTGGAATTAGATTTTTTTGATGCTCTCTTTTTGCCAAGTTTGGATAGACTCCGCCGTATTGTGCATGCAAATTTACCTGTGAGAACAAAGCATTGCCAAGCGTCTTTATCCCCGGGGAATTAGCATCTCCTGCTATGGATAGCAGGGAAACTGCCGTTTCGTCACAGCTTGTTTCTATTGATAGAATTCTCATTGGTGACCCTACCGGGAGTCGAACCCGGCTTCCAAGCTTGAAAAGCTTGTGTCCTAACCGATAGACGATAGGGCCAAAATAACTGCGAAATTCTAACACTTTTTGTGTAAAAATCAAAAAATGCTAGCATTCATTTACGGAAAGGTGGCTGAGTGGTTGAAGGCACTGGTTTCGAAAACCAGCAAGGGTGAAAGCTCTTCGAGAGTTCGAATCTCTCCCTTTCCGCAGAAAATATAAAAGAAAAAGGCGGCGCGAGGATACGCGCCGCCCATTGGTGCTCTACTCATGTTCTGACTGTCAAGAGACACGCATGTGCTGACTGAAGAATTGTAACTGTCGGGAGGACTGTCTCACGGCCACTTCCTTGGGGTGAAGAGACAATGTTTAGCGGTCCACCCCACTTCAAGTTTCGTCTTTCAAGTTCATTAAGCGTGGTGTGGCGCGCCTGAGCCTCCGCCTCATTGACGAGCTTCTCAAAGAGATCTCTGTCAAAGGCAGCCAGACTTTGGCGAACAAGCGTTACTCGTCGTCTCGCATTTACCGCATTGTTTGAATGCAGTGTTAGGGGATCTTCCACTACTGTGACAGGAAACTGTCTGACAGCCCATTCGCGCGCCTTGCTATATCCACCAGGAGCGCAAACGTAAGTGATTCCATCGTACTGTTCCGCGGTGAAATGGTGCGGACGTCTATCCTTCATTGCGATAATTTGCCTGACCTCCTTGCTAGGCATTTCACCGCACAGGATCCTCATTGTGTCCTTGACTCTTTTCTCAAGAGTTGGCCAACGTTCAGATTCCACCATGGCGACTATATTGAGTGCATCAGTCGCAACCACTTCTTGCCGCATTTCAAAAAGCTCGGGATACAGCGTAATTGCTTCATGCGCTCCATGACGATCTAGCGCTCCCACCATCGCGACAAGTATTTTGTCTACTCGGTCAATTTGACCTTGAAGTCGCAGTGTGATGATTGCCATCGCCGCCAGAGCATCCTTGTCGGAGCGCTCTGTTACAAGCTTTGAACCTCTTGGTGGGAGATGGTACATGATGGCTTCTTCAGCCGCTGACGATGATCTCCCTTGAGTGTGCTGAGGGTCAATGTTTCCCAAACCGCATCTTTTTGCATGGATAATCGATGTAACCTCAATGCCAAGAGTGTTTGGCCCAAGCCACCCATTGTTATGTTCTCGTGCCCAACCCGAAATATTCGGATTGAGCAGGCCATATAAATAAGGCATGACTCCTCCGAGTAGATGTCAAATATTTTCCAAATGCAATATATCACGGCCACTCAATCAAGTCAATTTTTTGCTAATGACCACCTTCCTTATACAATATGATATTCTTATTCTAATGTTCTCAAGAACATTAGAATAAGAATATGAGAAAACTAAAATATTTGGAAAAAATAATAAAAGGATTTTCAAATCACAGAAGGATACAGATTATGGACTTGTTAAGCCAGAGACCCGATCTCTCCATTTTTGAAATAGCGGATGTCTTAAAGGTGAATTTTAAGACAGTTTCGGAGCACGTCAGAAGACTTGCGATTTCAGGTATAGTGGTAAAAAGAAATGACGGAAGTTCGGTTCGGCACATGCTTTCTCGCACTGGAAAATCTATTCTAATGTTCTTGAGAACATTAGAATAGATTCTAGGCGGGGCAGAAGAGAGGGAAGGAGTTGTTTTTGGAGTTTTTTCTAGTAGAATTTCGTGATGCGCGGTTAGCTGTTTTGGTAGTTAAATAAGTTTGCGCGGTTAGCTCAGTTGGTAGAGCATCTCATTGACGTTGAGAGGGTCAGAGGTTCGAGTCCTCTATCGCGCACAAGCAACATTAAAGTAATAATTATGGATCTAAAATCTACATACAATCGAATAGCGGAGGATTGGGCCAAAGATCACAAAGATGATATTTGGTGGAAAAAAGGGACAGACAAATTTGCTTCACTGCTAATGCCAGGAGCCTCTTTGCTGGATGTTGGATGTGGTGCAGGTATTAAGTCAAAATATTTTGCTGAAAAGGGCTTCAAGGTTACTGGTGTAGATTTTTCTGAAGGAATGCTCAAAATTGCTAAGAGAGAGGTGCCTAGCGCTCATTTTTTCGTAAAGGGTATTTTGGAAATAGAAACACTGGAAAATGAGTTTGATGCAATATATGTTCAGGCAGTTCTATTACATGTTCCTAAAGAAAGAGTTGAGTTCGTGCTGGAAAAGCTAAAAAATAAATTAACTCCAAATGGGATATTGTATCTCGGTGTTAAGGAAGTCAGGCCGAATGCTCCGGATGAGGAGGTGGTGAGAGAAGATGACTACGGGTACGATTATGAGAGATTTTTTAGTTATTTCACAAAGGCTGAAATGGAAGATTATGTTAATAAAATTGGTCTCGAGCTGGTGTGGACCAATATTTCAAGTTCCGGGAAGACAAATTGGATAGAAATGATTGTGAGGAACACGTGAAGAGATTCCTCTATCGCGCACAATTTGAGCGCCTGATTCTAGTGCATTGAGAAGGTTTTGTTTCTCCTTTGTTTCGTACGTGAGACTTGAAACAGAAATGCTGCAAACACGATTGAATGGTTGGGATTAATCACCTTCGCCAGCACTTTCTTAATTGCCTGTGCGATTACGCGCCACCATGGAGTCTTGCTTTGGGGCTCGGGATCAGGGGAAAGAACAGGAAGATCCGCATTCTCAATTATTTTCTCCCGAGTTATAACTGGAGGCGCTTCCATTGTTTCAGTAAACACTCCCGCAACCTCTGGCTGTATTGGGACCTCCGGCAATGTTAATGCCAGTTCTGGCAATATTATGATGCCTGCTTCCGCGACGGCTGATGAGCCGTTGTCACTTACCACCTGGGCGTAATTTTTGTATATGCCTGGCTTGACGTCTTTGCTAAATTCAATGGCATATTCAATATTTACTTCCTCCATCAAATATATTGTGTCTAGAACCCACTCCCTTTCTGACACAACATTCCCGTACTGGTCTTTGATTGTGTCTTTCAGAATAGAATTTTGGGCATCCTTTCCGTTGTTGTTTATTGTAATTTTATAATTTACCGTGCCTCCCGGAAGTATTGTTTCCACGTCCGCGGTCTTCTTTATTTGAAAAGCGGAAAGGGGACTTGGTATCTGCTCCGCGGTTACGGCTGGGATGTGGTTTATGGCCGTTACGACAATAGAGTCAGTATTGTCTTCTTCGTGCGCGTCTGGCTGATCTCCTGTGACTTTGAAAGTGCCGAGTATTTGGGAATCTCCTTCTGGCAGACCGTTTACTATATATCCATCATAGAATACTTCTGTTGCAGACCTTGCCGGCAAGTCGCCGAGGGATATGGAGATATCAGACTGGCCCAATATGCTGGTGAATCTGATTAGATCTTTATCAAAATGGCTTTTGAGAACAACATTGTGAGCGGGAGCATCTCCTCTATTTACGATAGTAAATCTATATCTGATATTCTGGCCTGCAACGAGGGTATCAGCTCCTTCTGCCACGGCTCCAACCCACAAGTCCGGCTCCCCAAATGTTAGATATCCATCCCAGTCTCCAAAGACGTTTACAATTGCTCTAAGCCAATTTTGGCTGAAGATGTTTGTGTTTATTATGTTCACCAAGTTTGTTGCTGCGTACGCATCTCCCGTAATGATCTGCGAGCCATCTGCGCTAGCAGAGTTTCCTCCCGTAGTCGCGCTTGTTGAAATATTGTTTGCTACATTTGCTGAGTTGGAATTTAACACGGAGATGGGCGGGGTGTTGGGGCCTCCTCCTCCCATGTTTGCGGAAAGCAGGAAACCTCCGTCAAAGAATTCAAACGTCAGCCCTTCCGGAAGGTTATATACAGTCTTGTTCCAGTTGCCGTAAATGTTTACAAGAAGAGAGAAGACGCTTCCTCCTGTGTGGTTGGCATTGACTATGTTTAAACTGTTGGTTGTTGCTTGCGCATCTCCAGTCGCGATAATGCCTTCTCCTCCGGTTGAAGAGTTATCTCCTGTATTTGCCTCTGTGGAGATTTCGTTAGATATCACAGCAGTATTTTCATTTAAGATTGATGTTGGCGCGGAGATGCCACCTGCTCCTTCATCAGCTTCATCTGGGTTTGTAATAGAGAGTAGCCAATTCATAAAGGCCTCGCCAGGGAAAATCAAATTCCCGTCCCAATTTCCAAAATGGTTAAAGATGAAGAAAATAAGATCGGATTCGGTAATATTTGTATTGACGACGTTTACCACATTTGCCACTGCGTATGCATCACCGGTTATTATCAGCGCGGTGTCAGAAGATGTGGCGCTGTTTGCGCCTGTGTCTGCAGAAACCACAATGTCGTTTACTACCGTTGCTTCATTTTCATTTGTCACGTTGTAGCCGGAAGCAGAAAGGCACTCTTGCGTGCAGGAGCTCGCGCTATCAGCGCCTTCTCCCATAGATTCCGTGGCGGGTCTTATATCAATATCGCCAACTTCGCCCCCCTCCGCGTTTACAATCGTGAGATTGAGCTCGGAGTTTACGACGTTAGTATTTACCACATTTACCGTGTCGGAAACCGCCACAGCATCACCCGTATCAATGGCGGCATTCTCTGAGTCGGCAATTTCATTGCTACCCGTCCCTGCGTCAGTGCCAGAGTCGTTTAAGACCGTGGCGTCATTGCTGTTGGCTATACCAATGGTCGTTGTTGAATTTCCAGCATCAACAGGATTGTCCTCGGGAATTATTTCTAGAGTAGTGCTTGCTGTTGAAGTCGCGGCTTCAGGCAGGATTTCGGTCTGTACAATATTGGTGTTTACCTCGTTTTCATTTGTGCTTTCTGCCTGGGCATCGCCAGTTACAATAGCCGTCGTTTCTTCTTGTGGCGCCGGTTCAGCCACTATCTCTGCGGGTGTTTCTACTACTGCAGGCGTTTCCGCAATCACTTCTTCAATAGGCGCAGGCGCTACTTCCTCGTCGGCTGAAGCGGGTGTGAAGGGGATAGGGGAAAGAATGGTAGCCAGAATAAGAGCAGAGGCAAAAAGCCGTTTGAGATGATCTCTCGCGTCATTTGAAATATTAAATTGTGAAGAGAGATATGACATATTTCCACACATTAGCGAAAAATACTGACATTAAGGAAGGCTTTTCGGTGCTAATCTCAAGCGCGTAATTATCCTCTCCTGTCTCAATGCCAACTTCAGAAACCCCCGCTGTCTCTGTTCTTGCGCCAGACTCTGCTCTGGAGCTAGATGAAGGCAAGATAATTTCCGAACTCTTTTTATGGAGGAGCTTTCTCCAGCAGGAGAGGAGACTGTCTCATTTATGTCTTCCACGATTTCTCCATTTATAACAGTCTTAATTTCCACTTGGCTCGTGGCTTGCCCGTCTCCGCCAGTGGAAGCGCTTGCGCTGACATTATTTCTTATAGAGGCCGTGTCTGCCCACACGCCATAAAGAGGCAATGTTATTGCCATAAACGATAAAAATATCCTTGCGTAATGAAGTTTCATCCCTTCGCACAGACTCTCAAGATTCCTCAAGAGTCTATCCGAAGGCGGGAGTACTCGTATGAATTTATTTAAAATTTATCCGAGATATCCCGTCCTCGTTAAAACAATTAGCGTCGAATGCGAGTGATATTTGAGTTGACCAAATTGGCTACTCCGGAACCTGCTCCAGCGCTTCCGCTGAAAATCATGCCTCCATTTCCACCATCATTGCCAAAACCGCCTCCACCGTTGCCACCATTGGCATCGTTGTATCCAGTCTTAGCTGTAGTATCAACGTAATTCTTAACCATTGCTCTGTTGCTGTTCCCGACAGTAACATCTCCTCTGCAACCGCAAGTAGTCTTTACCTTTGTATCGTTTGTATTGACCACATTCTCAACTGCAGACAAAGCAGCAGCTTCTCCTGTAGCTATAAATCCGCCATTTCCACCATCATTGCCAAAACCGCCTCCACCATTGCCGCCATTGGCGTCATTGCCACCAGTGCTTGCGGTAGTGTCAACGCTATTTTTGACATATGCAGAGTTTGTGTTGCCTACAGTTATGTCACTGCTTGACCAGTGCCATGCAGATGCTGGTGATGCAACTCCAAGAAGAGCGACGATTGCAAACAATGCTAAAATTCTTTTCATTTTCATTTTTCAATTAACACTTGATAATTTTTTGGACATTCTTCTGTCCCTTAAGGGAAAACAGAAGAAGCCAATTTATCGACCGCTTGAACTCTAGAGCTCAAGAGAGAGAAAACAAATAACACACGTGCATCAATGCACTTTCATTTTTTCTCCTTTGGACTCTATTTGTGAAGAACTAAATTAAACAAAACACCAAAAAGCATTTACGCTTTTCGGTGTTTTGACAGAAAATATATTTTTGTCTGGGGAAACTTTTTCATACACAAAACATCTGTGCCTTCTTTGGTTTCCCCTCAAAGAAAGCTAAGTTCTGGTACGACAATTGTAACGCTGGAAACTGCCTAACTGGAAGGAAATAATCAACATTTTCATACCTAGGAATTATGAGAGTAAGAATGTCAATCGTCATGCGTCTACAGCCCTTGTAATTAGCGTTATAACAGAGGGTCAATATAGGAATTATGGCAATCAAACAAAAAAGCCAGAAAGGGGACGCTGAATCCGGGAAACCGGCCCATAAAGCCTAAGCTTCTTGGGCAGGGGATCAGCATCCCTTTCTGGCTTTTTTATGTACACTTGCGATTCTAGCCACTTGCGCTCTGTTGTCAATGTATTTGGGCTATACTCCCACTCTTGGCCTGCAAAAATTTCGTTTGTAAAACCACATAGGTGAAGCCTGTGTGGTTTGTAATACTCTGAGCACTCTCACGGCCTTATAGCCATAGCAGTTAATCTAAATTTTATGAACAAAATAATTGGCATAATTATAGGGATCGTCGTGTTGGTGGGGATTGGGTGGTTTGTTATGGTTCGTGATGATAGTTCTGACACTTCTGACGTTGTCCAAGACAACAATTCAAACACTGGGACAGTTCAGAATCCCACTCAGGCTCGTGCCCCGATAGTCTTAGCTGATCAGAAAGCTATACCTACAGACACAACAGCGGTTGTGACAGGTAAGGTGACACCAAACGGCGCCATCACAAGCTATTGGTATGAATACGGCACAACTCCAGATATGGGTAAGATGACGACAAGGCACATGTTGGGCTCTGGGTTTAGCGCAATTTCTTCGCCTGCCTATATCACTGGGCTTACAAAAGACACTACATACTATTTCCGACTAAATGCTGAAAATCAGTTTGGAAAAGTCTCAAATGGCAAGCACTCCTTTGTAACGTCGAGTGAGTTCACTCCGATTGTTGGAAAAATTTCAACTGCAAAAACACTTCCTGCAACAAGTATAACTAGAACTTCCGCCGATCTTCACGGTGAAGTGTTGCCAAATCAAGCCGATACACAATATTGGTTTGAATACGGTCCAACAGTAAATTTAGGAAACATTAGCTCATTTTCTTCTGCTGGAAAGGGGACAGCAACACTACCTGTGGCGGCTTCTCTCAGTAATCTAAGTCCATCTACTACATACTATTTTCGTATTAACTCACAGAATATCTTCGGTACAGTAAATGGTGTTGTTTTGAACTTCGAGACTAGCGGTCCGTCTAATACAGCAGTACCGACCGCTTCAACAGTGAGTGCAACATCTGTAACAGATTCAACAGCTAATCTACGTGGTATTGTGAATGCTAAAGGTGCCAATACAAATTATTGGTTTGAGTACAGTACAGATTCTGGATTCAAGGCTTCAGCACTAAAGACTACAGAGAAAGCGGCTGTAGGAAGTGGTGAAATAGATGTGCCAGTGAGTGCTATGGCTTCGCCTCTACTCTCAAAGACGACATATTATTTTCGTGTCGTCGCGGAGAATTCTTTAGGGACGACTCGCGGAGATAGTATGAATTTTAAAAGCAAGTAGAGTTTTTATCAGTTCTTGATAGCTATTAATTAAATTTAATCTCAAAATTATGACAGATGATGCAACAAAAAAGGACGAAGTGGCAGTAGAAAAAGATAAACTAGCAAGTGATGCAACAGAGAAAGCTGCAGAAGCCCATGTGGATGCTGCAGAGGCTCATGGAGCAGCGGCAATAGAGCATGTTCAGCAAGCTGAAGATCAGCAAAACAAAGTTAGCTAGTAGATGTTGTGCTGACAGCATGTGGTAGGAGTTGAAGAGCGAGAATAAAATTAATAATAAATCATAAAACCATGGGAGTAATTCTTTGGATTATATTCGGGGCATTGGTAGGGTGGGTAGCATCGCTTATCATGAAGACCGATGCAGAGCAGGGAGCGGTACTCAATATTGTGATTGGTGTGGTGGGTGCGGTGATCGGTGGATGGCTCATGAGTGTATTTGGTGGATCTGGAATGACGGGTTTCAACCTCTATAGCTTTCTGGTTGCACTTGTTGGGGCTGTGGTACTTATAGTTGTGGTCAAGGCTCTTAGGCGCGTCTAATAGATAAGGGAGACCCGTGCATTATGCAGGTTGACTTCTGCGTAATGCACGGGTCTTCATGCCATTTACATTTGTAGAAAATATGATAGCGTGCGATTAGATCCGAACGTGAGGTAGTGGCCATACTTGAAAGCGCAATAGCGCGGGGAGGGTAAAATGAAACGTCTTGTGATGATTCTTTTTGTGTTCTGGGGTCTTGCCATGGAGGGCGCTTGGGTAGAGGCCCAGACACCCACAGGAGATTCATTTGTAAAGGGAGAGATGAAGAGCGGAGACGAGTATGTGGAGCTTCTGCGTCTGCGAAGTTCCCGCGTCGTTCCGACTCCCAGCCAGGTTCTCGCGGCTTTTCAGGCCAGGGATCCGGAGGCGCGGCTCAAGAATCTCTCGGACTTGTACGCATACATCTCCGAGCTTGATACTGTGCCGTGCCCGGCTGGAACGAACCTCATCATGGCAAGATATGTCTTCTCTACTCGGCTTTTGCATACTGACTTTGAAAGAGTGTGCAAACCCGGGGAGATGCTTCTGCGCAATCGACGTACGAAAGAGATCATTGCGTCTCTGGACTGTGGCAACACGGTCGGGTCTCCTCGGTATCTTCCAGGTGACGAGCCTGTCTTGGGGGTGGAAGTGAAGACCGTCATGGTGCCTTCAAAGCCTGACACGGTTAGGTTACCTGCGCCGCCTGCAAGAGTGGAAATGCAGTTCAAGACAGATACGCTCTGGCGAAGTAGGCCTTGGGGATGGCGTGTTGCAGAAGATGGAATATTTGGGGTGATTGGGGGAATTGTCGGATACAATCTGCGTCAGTTTCCCGCATGTCCTGCAATTCCAGGCGGAGGACCTGTGAATCCTCCCAATCAGACGAGCCCAGTTTTCGGGGTATCACTCCGGATCAATAGGTAAAGTGCGGTGTTTTTCAGGGGGCAGGCTTATTCACAGCTTGTCCCCTTTTTCTTATATTTTGATTGAAAACCCCAATACAGAGGCTATACTACTCCCATTGGGTAAGGGTGAGCATTATAAGCTTGACGACCTTGACTTTAAATTGTAGAAGGTATATAATCGCGGCAGCAAGTTCTCTCGACTCTTTTTGTAATTTTCTAGTCAATTAGTTCGGCATTAAACGTAGACTTTAATAGGTTAACTCAATAAATATGGAAAAAACAATTTCACGACAAAGTGGCTGGGCAAAATCTGCTCGTCGCTTCACTAGCGCAACTCTTGCGTTTGTTCTCGTTATACAAGCACTTGGTCCGGGTATTTTTGCAGTACAGACTGCGTTTGCTGTTACACCGACAACAATTTTCTCTGATTCGTTTGGAATAAGCCCTACTGTATTTGATATTCCTGCATGGGAGGAGGAAGGAAACGATGCCGATGACTCAACTCTGGCAAAAGCCCCTACCGACTCCGGAGCAGACACAGCAAGCCCCGATGGAGGACGTTTTGCAAAAATCTTTAAAGGAGAATGGATTTGTAAACAAATTGACGCTTCTGGATATGAATCTCTAGCGCTTTCTTACTATTGGAGAGGAACAGCATCAGCAGAGCCTGATGACTTTGGAATAGTTGAAATTCGCGCTAATGGCGTAAGTGAAGATTCTTGTAATTCAAATGGGAATGGAGGATGGACAAATCTAGCAAGTCATCTTCTGGACGATGCGTCCGGGGAGCAAGGCCAGACTCAGGAACCATGGGTATTGAATTCCGTAAATCTACCTCAAGATGATGACGGTCTTTTCCTACTCAGATTTAGAACTCATTCAAGCGCCGTCACGGAATACTTCCGCGTTGACGGAGTATCAATTACCGGTGAGCCTATTCCTGCTCCAACAGTTACTCTTAGAAAGTCAGTAGCAAATATTTGGTTGACACCTGGGCACCCAGAGTGGGGTACTCACATTACCTACAATATTGACTGGAGCGTGGACGGGGATGTCGCTGACCTTGTGATTACTGATGAATTGGCAGATTGGACATATTTAATTTCAGCAAATCCTACATATCCAATTGTACCTACGCCAGCAGGTTTGGATCCGCTTGTATGGGACTTTGATGATGAAGAAGATGGCGCTTATGGAACTATTGAATACACAATTGAGGTTTCGGATAATAAGGTGTGTTCAGTAGAAAATACTGCAACTGCAAATTATTTATACGGCAATGAACAGAATAGACAGGCTACTTCAAACACAGTTGAAACAGATGTCTTAAATCCATCAGACGAGTGTTTACCTCCTCCGCCAGAGCCAGCACAATGTGTCGCTGACTTGGAACTTATAAAAAATGGAAGCTTTGAAAATCCTTCTGTCACTCACAGTGCTTTGTGGGAAACATTTGACAGCACTACATCAGGACTTGATTGGGTTGTGGATTGGATGTCAAATTCATCTCCTTTTGGAGGCGATACACGTCCAGTAGTAGCAAGCCTTGAACTTCATGGTGGTGTAAATAGCTGGTTGCCTGATCTAGGCGAGCAGTACGCGGAGCTAGATGGTGACTGGGAAGGTCCTAATGGAGATACAAGTGGAGAACCAGCTTCTACACTTGTCTATCAAGATATTCCGACTGTTCCAGGTGAAAACTATGAGCTTAAATTCTCATTCTCACCAAGACCAGACACATCTGCATCTAATAACATATTGGGAATCCTATGGGGTGGTGTAGATGCAATGCCTCAGATTAGTGATGACAATGCTACGAATCAGACAGAATGGACAGATTATACTGTTGCCCTTTCTGCTACTTCAGCACTTACTAGACTTCAGTTTGAAGACAGGGGTACAAGTGATTCTCTAGGAACATTTCTAGATAACGTAAGTTTGAAGTGTGTTCCGGAAGTATGTACTCCTTCAGAAGGGATGATTTCAAGTGACGAGGGTACGACAGTTACAAATGTGGTGATTGGTCCAGATGGAGACTTGGGCACAGATTATGTTCTAATTGATTATTCAGCAGAACTCGTCTCTACAGTGCCTGCGATACAAGCTCTTGGATCAGGTGTCTGGGGAGCTAGCACATCAGACGCAAGTGCAAAGTGGATTTGGTCTGAGGATACAGTGGAGGACTGGACGGTGGACAAATGGTCAACGTTCCAAGAAACATTTAACATCGTAGGAACATCAACTTCAGCCAAACTTGAGATTGCGGCTGACAACTCTTACGAGGTGTGGGTCAACGATCCTACAATGAGCGGCGTGCCCGATTTCTCTGACGCTCTGGAAAATAACCACTCTGTTACGGATGTATACGACAATATTCACGGACTACTACAGGATGGTCAAAACACTCTTACAATAAGAGTAAAGAACTGGGCATTGCCAGGACAGCCATCTACTAATAATCCTGGGGGTCTTCTTTACACCCTTTCATGGGGAGTAACTTGTGGTAATGACAATGGAGGCGGAGAAGAAGAGCCTGACACTCTAAAAGTTCATATCTTGAAGTATCTTGACGGGGAACTTGCAACCACAGAATCGGCAAATGGTTTCCAGTTTCCAATGCATGCCGTCTGGCACTGGATTGACGATGTCGTCAATTCTGGAAATGGAGACTATTTCCTCGGTCCTGTTGGACATGGTGGAGCAGGTCCATACCAAGCAGATACTTCTACGATGACTTGGCCTGCCGAATACCAGACATGGGAGATTACTACCGAGAATGATACAGAAGGTTCTCCAAGCTTAGTCTTACCAGGCAGAAGCTACTGTACTGCAGAAAATGCAGGCGCTTATTATCTAGCTGGCTATAAAGTAGGGGAGACTCTATTGGGGGCAGAAAACTCAGAATTTATTGATGCAGATTATCCTGCGTTTAATAACCTCGGCTCAGACAGATATGTAATCGTCTATAACGAAACATGTCCTCCACCTCCTCAGACCGTGCTGGGAGATGTAACTATGTGTAAATTGGATGATATTGAAGATGGCAATCCGCTTTCCGGATGGCAGCTTCTACTCCTAGGCGCGCAAGTTCAAGCGGGACTTTCAGTAGATTCAGCCTCAATGGCTGGAGCAGACTCCGTCTCACTTGATGCAGGCACATCATAT
>Ga0155031_116_pt1 | contig 43298 bp, 46 predicted proteins | sample RifCSPhighO2_01_FD_105999 | JGI IMG/M metagenome (GOLD analysis project Ga0155031, IMG submission 105999) | Candidatus Zambryskibacteria bacterium RIFCSPHIGHO2_01_FULL_43_27 | reverse complement strand
AGCTACCAACTAGAGTCAAAACCATTGCAATCGCAACAAAACTTCCAAAAATTCTTTTCATGACTAAATAATTTTAATTTGATTTTGAACACGCGTCCGCAATTTACTTTTAATACTATGTGCGAATGCGCGGCAGTACAAAATTTTGCAACTTTGTACTGCATGTTAATAAACACGAATTAATAATCCATCAACTCCCCATCCTAATCCCCCCACCACTTTTCACTATTAATGAAAAGTGGTGGGGGGTCGACTCAGGACGAGAAGAGAGTTGGCGAAATCAAGGTCTTTCTTTCTTTAATCTGTAAATCTCACGGGAAAAGGAGTGTCTGAAACAACGCTATTCAATTATCAAAGACCACGAGTTTCAGAGCTTGTGACGTTCTCTGCCTGCTTGCATTACAGTGAAGCCACGGCGCCTCACCACTAGAAACATTATAAGCTTCCAGGGGCAAGTAATCAAAAAACCGTGTGGATAACTCGTAAAAACACCCCTTTAGGGGTATGTTCTGTCAAGAAGACTATATTATTAGCCGGATAAAGTCAATCACTAAGACATTATTTGCTTATTTTGCCAAACTATACCTTGTCCACCTCCTTTCCCCTGTCTTTTTTAACAGACCAGATTCAACAAGAGCGGAGAGCTCTCTTTGAATTGTCTTTTCGCTACAATCGTTAATTATTCCCGCCAAGTCTTTTATCATTATCTCTTTCTTCTTCTTTAATAGGCTTATTACCAGACTCTGCCTTTTATTCTTCTTCACCGCTACAGAACTAAAGTCCTTAAGTTTGTCCTTTTCTTCTTCCAGACTTTCTTCTTTAGTCCCGACACTCCTGTATGAGCCAATCATATTGTCCTTTATAACTCCGTCATTGTCTGATATGACTGGCTTGCTTAAAACAGTCCCATTATCTAAGTGCTCATACCTAAAATTGTTTTCTTTTAGATATGATTCAACATTAATCATAGATGTCCTATTTTCACCATCAAATGTGGCAATATTTTTTAGCAAAACTGAGAATTCACGCCTAAGGATGGCTATATTCATGGGAGAAATAAGGTCGGAGAACGAAGCTACTTCAATGAAAGAAAGTATCTCTAAAATATCCGCTTCAAGAGAAATTTTCTGCATCTCCCTAAATCCAAGAGAGTTTTTTCTAGCCTCTGTGCAATGTGATATCAATCCCAGACTAGCTTGCTTTAGCTTGTCACTAAGCACCTGCTCCCTTGATATCATTCCAGACAGACGAAATAATACCGCGGAAAGTTTCTTTATCTTTTGGTATATAAAAAGTAGGTTTCTGTCTTTTATGGAAAAGCCAATCACTCCAATGTCGTTGTTTTGAAGCTCAATTTTGGAATTCTTGGGCTCATTAACATTTGTTTTGTCTGAGAGGTTGTCCATAATTTGGCGGAAAATTTTTATATTTATCTGTCCTTCATGTAGCCGTTTATTTTGTCCTTTATCTTATCACGGACTTTTTAAAACCTCAAGCTCCGTTTACCACAGCAAACATGATTTATATGTGGCCTTTTCATGTTCAAAGAATTTGCTTGCTGAGAAAGCATTCACAGATTAATCCCGGAATTACTGTGTTAGCCTGAGATGTTCTCATAAGATGGGCCCCTATTCATGTTATTATGAGAAAACTAAGTGATATTTGATGGGAAGAAAGAAGAAAGAAGAAAGTATTAGCGAAGTCATAAAAAAGCCATTTTCCAATCTAAAAGATGAAACGGTACAGGGGATACTTGCAATAATATTCTTTGTAGTCGGAGTATTTCTGGTCTTGGCTGCTTTTGATAAAGCTGGCATTGTGGGAGAGAAACTCTTTGGCCTTCTCTCTGTGCTTTTTGGGTATGGATACTACGTCCTATGCCTATTTTTCTTTATGTTATCCATTTCAGTGTTTCAGTCTCTTGAGAGAAGATTTTCATTGCTACAGACTATTGGTTCCGTAATCTTCTTTCTATCAGCCTTGGGGATAATTGAAATAGTGAATGATAATGGTGGCGGAATACTTGGATCTGGTATTGCCAACCCGCTTGTTAATCTTTTTGAGGTATATGCCACAAGCATCATACTCATTGCACTACTCATTATCTCTTTCCTAGTTACTTTCAATACTGCCATAGAACTGTCGTTTCTTAGAAAGATTAAGGAACTAATCTTGAGACGAAAGGAGCAGACACAAACTGAAGTAAAGATTATGAAAGATGGCAAGGAGACCACAGAGGAGGATGAGGAGAACGAACCGGCAACAGAAGCCGAAAAAGAATCATCATTTAAGAAGATTCTAGGGAAGAAGACTGATAAGGAAGCTGAGGAAGAATTTATTCCGAAGAAACGCCGCGCAATATCTTTAAAACCTTTCACTCCTCCTCCCCTCTCTATACTAGAGAAAGATAGAGGCAAGCCTGGAGTCGGTGATATAAAAGCCAACGCTAACATAATAAAAAGAACTCTTCAGAATTTCGGAATTGCGGTTGAAATGGATGAGGTCTCAATCGGACCTTCTGTAACAAGGTACGCGTTAAAGCCCGCAGAGGGAGTCAAACTGTCAAAAATTTTGGGACTGCAAAATAATCTTGAGCTCGCCCTTGCCGCTCATCCAGTACGTATTGAAGCCCCTATCCCTGGCAAATCGCTCGTGGGTGTGGAGATTCCAAATAGCACCAAAACAACAGTGGGATTAGGGAGTCTGCTGACTGAGCCCGAATTTGAGTCCTCTGACAAACCTTTGCTTATATCTCTTGGAAAGGCTATATCTGGAAAATCCATATTTGCGAACATTTCCAAAATGCCTCACCTTCTAATTGCTGGAGCAACCGGATCTGGAAAATCAGTGACAATTCACGCCATTGTCGCTTCCCTACTATTCCGCAACTCTCCGGAAAGCATGAAGTTTATAATGATAGATCCCAAGCGCGTAGAGCTTACTTTGTATAACAAGATTCCCCACCTTCTCACTCCAGTTATCACAGACTCAAAAAAAGCCATCCTCGCTCTCAAATGGGCGGCAAAAGAGATGGACCGAAGATACGACGTGCTAGAAGAGCATTCAGTAAGGGACATTGAGTCATATCACAAAAATATCTTAGAACCAGAACTGAACAAGCAAAAGAACAAACCAGCGTCAGAAGATGCGGAACTGCCGGAAACAATGCCATACATTTTGGTCATTATAGACGAGCTTGCAGATATTATGCAGTCGTACCCGCGAGAGTTTGAATCTGCAATCGTCAGGCTGGCTCAGATGAGCCGTGCTGTGGGAATTCACCTTATCCTCTCTACTCAGAGACCTTCCGTCAATGTCATTACCGGACTTATCAAGGCCAACGTCCCAAGTCGCATTGCACTTCAGGTGGCTTCACAAGTGGATTCGCGCACTATCCTTGATATGGCGGGAGCGGAAAAACTTCTGGGTGCTGGAGACATGCTTTATATGTCAGGGGAAATGTCTAAACCTCTTCGTGTACAGTCCGCATTCATATCTGAATCTGAAGTAAAAGCTCTAAGCAAATACCTTGCCGACAGCTATGAAAACGAGCTTCCAAGTGAAATCAATTTTTCTGAGGCAGGATCCTCGCACAATTCAATATTCCAGGCGAATTTTGATGATGATGGAGATGAGGATGACCTCTACGAAGAAGCGAGGGAAGTGGTGATAGGAGCAGGCAAAGCCTCTACTTCGTATCTTCAGAGAAAGCTCGGAGTGGGATATGCTCGAGCCGCCAGACTCATGGATATGCTAGAAGAAAGAGGAGTAGTGGGAGCGGGATCCGGCTCAAAACCGAGAGAAGTTCTGGTAAAATCAGATGCAGTCCAGCAGAATGCCAACTTAGACAACAATGACAACGACGAATAATCAAAGGAAAGTGCGATTAATAATATTTTCCCTTGCGCTGACGCTTATCGTGGGATATTCAGCGTTTCAGGCTAAAAATCTCCTAACAGGACCCACCCTCAGCATAGAATCGCCTATAAATGGCGAGACAATCAATCAAGAGATGTTCAGAGTGAAAGGCGAAGCGCACAATATTTCCCATATCACTCTAAATGATTCCCAAATTTTCGTAGACGAGAAAGGTGTGTTTGAGGAAAAAATAATAGCATCCTCTGGCTATTCAGTCCTAAAACTTTCTGTTACAGACCGATTCGGACGGACAAAGACGAGGTTTATAGAAATTTCCAGACCTGAAGAGTCAGACCAAGTTTATGCGTCGGTCAGGTTACAAGACAACGTAGACAAGAACAATTTATAAAACACAGATTGAATTATGAAAAAGACGAAAAATACAGCAGAAGTGAGAAGCGACAAAAATATTGATGAGACCATAAGACAGCTTAAGAGCAAATTTGGCGAAGAAGTAATAATGAAACTGGGCGAGAAACCACGCGTAGATGTTCATGCCATATCAACAGGATCCATCGGGCTTGATAACGCTCTAGGAATTGGAGGACTACCCCGAGGAAGAATCATTGAAATATTTGGACCAGAATCATCTGGCAAGACTACCCTTTCTCTTCATGTTGTTGCCGAGGCTCAAAAACTTGGAGGCATTTGCGCATTTATTGACGCTGAGCATGCTATGGACCCAGAATACTCTAAAAAAATTGGTGTGAAGATTGATGAACTCTTAATTTCTCAACCAGATACTGGAGAACAGGCTCTTGAGATTGTAGAAAGCTTAGTACGTTCAGGAAAAATGGACGTGATTGTTATTGACTCAGTAGCAGCGCTCACTCCTAAAGACGAGATTGAAGGAGACATGGGAGCTCATCATGTTGGCAAACAAGCGCGCCTCATGTCACAGGCTCTTCGCAAGCTCACGGCAATCGTTGCTAAATCAAAAACAGTGGTCATTTTCATAAACCAAATCAGGATGCAGATAGGAGTAATGTTCGGAAACCCAGAGACAACCCCCGGAGGAAAAGCATTGAAGTTCTATACATCTGTACGCTTGGATATCCGCAGAATTGCCCAAATTAAAAAGGGCGAAGAAGTCATGGGCGGGCGTGTGCGAGTGAAGGTGGTCAAAAACAAAGTGGCTGCTCCATTCAAACAAACTGAGTTTGACCTGATGTACAACGAAGGAATCTCTCGGGAAGGCGAGCTAATTGCCCTCGGAGAAAAGTACGGAATTGTCACAAAATCAGGGACATCATATTCATATAAACCGTCAAATGGCGAGGAAGAGAAACTTGGACGAGGATATGATGCGACCAGGCAATACCTCAAGGAGAATTCTAAGATCGCAAATGCAATTTTGAAAGATATAAAAGTGAAACTGAAAGAAATATAATAGTTGGCATCAATGCTCTTTTGATGCTAGACTACGCGAATCGAGCGAGGAAATGTTGCAAAGTGGTCTTCAAGGGCGTCCCGCGAGAAGAAGTTGCGGGATTCCGTAGCGTTGCTCCGTGTCCTACCATGTCGAGCAGAACGCACGACACTTTCCATTTCCATCTCGTAGACTCCCTAAGGTGAGTTGGCCACGCGATTTCTCCGCGTGGTTTTTTCTATCTGTCTTTTACAAAAGCGGCAATCTCTTCAATCTTCTCCTTTCTATCTGCAACATCTAGTTCAAATATATCTGCCGCCATCATTGAGACCTTAATTGCGTCTGGTTCAGACAGATTTCCAAGCTCTTGAAGAGTAACCCCTTCACTCCTGAGCATTGTCTGAAACTCTGTTATTTGGGAAATGCTAAAAAGCGGCGCCAAGCGTTCGTGAATGGGACCCCCAAGTTCCACTATGGACTCTGGATCCAGCAAAGTATTCTCGTCTTCTATGTCAGAAGCCGATCTATCGTCGGGGAACTCAAAACTCATGCCTCTATGATACATCGCAATCACAACATTTCAAAGAATGGACAAGTGGCAAATTCCTGCTAGAATCTTGTTTCCAAGTAAATACTGAAATATGTTGGAATACAACGAAATCACCGAACACAAAGTCATCATTCTAGATGGGGCGCCATATGAAGTGCTTAATTCTCACGTCTTTCGCAAACAACAGAGAAAACCGGTCAATGCGACGAAACTTAAAAATTTGATTACCGGTAAGGTAACCGAGAGATCTTTTCACGTGTCAGAGAAAGCAGAAGAAGCTGAAATGGAGGAGAAGGAAGTAAAATTTTTATATACCAATAAAGGCGAGTGGTGGTTTTGCGAAATTAATGACCCATCTAAGCGTTTTTCACTTCCAGCAGAACTTATCGGTGAAAGAGGAGGCTACCTCAAGCCAAACACACTCGTAGGGGTAATAATCTTTGAAGAAAAAATTATTGGAGTAAAACTTCCTATAAAAGTGGACTTAAAGGTCACTGAAGCTCACCCTGCTGTTAAAGGAGATACCGCTAAAGGAGGATCAAAGCAAGTAGTGCTTGAGACAGGGGCTACCCTTCAGGTGCCTATGTTCGTGAAAGAAGGAGATATCGTACGCATAAACACGGAGACTGGCGAGTACACAGACAGAATCGGTAATTCTTTCTAAATCACTTCCCTATTTTGCAAGCGCTTTTCATAGGCGACAATATTGCCATACAAATATGCAAGTACTGTCCATATCCCTCCCCAAAAAATAATCAAAAACAATATCTCCCACATCACCGAGACGGCGCCTCTACCAAAAAACCATTCCAAGATAACGAGGGGAGCAAAAAGTACCACGAGAAACGGATCGGCAAAGCACCCCACTCGCACGGGACAAATCATTTTCAAAGATAGTGCTACTGGAACTAGAAGCGCGCCAAAGACAGCGCCGTCAGCCCAAAAAGGCAATTTCATATATACATACTAGTATATGTTTTACCTTGACACAAAAGGAAGTAGCCCCAAGAACCTCGCCCTCTTGATAGCAAGGGCAAGCTCTCTCTGGCTTTTCGCGGATAATCCGGTCTTCCTCCGTGAAAGAATACGCGCGTGCGGATTTAGATGCTTCTTCAATAGCTCTACATCCTTATAATCTATATGTTGAATTTGATTCATGTTTTTATTTTAGTAGTAATTGTCCCATTACAATTTTGTTTAGTAATACTGATTTACAGAATTATGTATTATTCCGTAAATATTCTTGAGCTACAGCGCTTCGCCCGTAACCATTTGGCCTATTCGGCCACGCGCTGTAAAAACCATGTTAGAACAAGATTGAAACGGGATTGTAGTAAAACATAGTCGTTTCACTTCTTGCTTTACTCAAAATGGTATATCGTCGGGATTGATTTCCTCTTCTGGATACTCAATCGTGTCCAATGCCTCTTTTGGAGCATCAGATTGTGACTGCGAAGCTGATGAAGCTGGAGCGCTACCTGAGGAAGATCCTCCTTTTGGACCAAATTGAATCTTCTCAGCCACAATTTCTGTGCGATATTTCTTGGTGCCATCTTGGCCGTCCCAACTTCTTGTTTGAATGCGCCCCTCTACAAAAACCGAACTCCCCTTTCTTAAATACTGCGTAACAATTTCTGCCTGCCTGCCAAAGACCACAACGTTGTGGAAATCCACGCTTTCCTGCTTGGCGCCATTTTTGTCCTTCCAGACTCTATTTGTAGCAACAGAAAAGTTCGCTACCTGAATACCAGACGGCAGAGCCTTGTTCTCTGGATCACGTGTGAGATTGCCGAATATAAAGGCTTTGTTTATATACATCCCATTAGAAGTTTTAATAATAATATCTACGCCTAATGATACTTTTTCGCACAGTCTTGTCTACCGCCTCAATTCAACAGGCTTATCTATTCGGCTACCAACTCATCAATGCTCTTATCAATTTCTGCCGTAGTCGTTGTCGCATCTTCGCCTTTATGCGCCTCCGCTTTCTCACCTCCTTCTCGAAGCGCTGACTTAACAACCACAGGCACTTCTTTCCCCGCTTTTATCAGGATATAACGCAAGACATCCACCATCAAATCCAATGACTTCTTCATCTCAAGAAGAACAGACGGTGTGCATTCAAACTTCATCCATCCAAAGTAAGCACTTTCAAAGTGCTCATTCTTAGCGTTCACATTCTTAGTCATCTCGTAGGCAAGCTCCCTCATTTCTGGGTAGCCCTCAGATAATATCTTGCCTCCATCTTTCGTAACCAGATTCTTTATATTTGAGACTTTCTCAGGAATATTTTCTTCTGGAACGGAAGGGAGTATTAGATAGCCCACTTCATACATCCGAGTGATTTGCGCATCGCGCTCCTCGCTTGTATCGGTCATATATGGTCATTCCTAAACTATTAATTCCCATTAGGGATGACCTACATTAGCACAATAATATAGACTGTACAACGTATTCTAGCTCCTATCCTAGAGAACAATTCCAAACACCCTGAAGGTGTTTTCCACAAGAGTCTTTCTCACTATTTCAAAATCTTCTCCTCTAACTTCGGCTATTTTCTTAACAACCTCAATCACATAAGTCGGCTCATTTCTTCTTCCTCTATAAGGTACTGGCGCGGCGAAAGGAGCATCAGTTTCAGCTAAGATTGAGGTGAGAGGAACATTCTTTATTACTTCGTCATAATCACGCGCGAAGGTTATAGGACCAGCAAAAGAAATTGTAAACCCTAAATCAATAAACTTTCTAGCCTGCTCTAAACTTCCCGAATAAAAATGAATATCACCTCTTAGATTCTCATTATCCTTTTTATATTCACTTAATATCGCAATGATATCCTCGTAAGCATTGCGTGAATGAATCATCAGAGGCTTATCAAGCTCAATTGCAAGTTCAATTTGTTTTTTAAATTGTATTTTTTGCCTTTCTATTTCAGTAGTGTCACTTGCGTCGTTACGATAATAGTCGAGCCCACATTCCCCTATTGCCACAACTTTTGAACTTTGAGCTAATTCCCTAAATTTCTCGTAATCAAATACTTCTCCTTTCTCGTTTGGGTGGACCCCGGCTGTCGCATAAAGAAAACTATGTTTCTCTGCGAGTTCTATCCCCTTTCTGCTCATTTCATAGTCAGTTCCAACAACTATTCCAGCAACGCCACTATCTTTCATTCGGGAAAGGACTTCGGATAAGTCTTTCTCAAACTCTGGAAATTGAGGTTGGCAGTGAGCGTCGATGAATTGGAAATTCATATTGGTTAGTAGTTAGTAATCAGTAGACAGGAGAACGATTAATCCTTACGGGGGAAAAGGTTAATTGGAGAAATATTTGATTTCACAGCATATTTAATAGCTTCGGAGGTGTTGGGCATAATAGGATTGAGCATGCGACCAACTGTGTACAGATCAATAACCAATTCGGAAATTATCTGTCTTCCTTTCTCCAAGTCTGATTTCACAAGTTTGAATGGTTCTGTCGCCTGAATCTTACTGTCTAAATCCTGAATTTTTTGCCAAACAATATTAGCAGCTTTCTGAATTTCAAATTGTTCCATAGCAGATGCAAAATCCTCAGGAATTGATTTTTCTGGTAAAAGAGGACATTTTTCCAAGTGAGTTTCTGCCATTTTCATCACACGAGCGACCAGATTACCAAGCCCATTGGCTAAATTGGCATTATACGCTTCCTTAAAACGTTCTAGAGTCATGTCACCGTCTTCAAAGGTAGAAATCTCCCGTGCTACATAATAGCGAAGGGCTTCCACACCGAATTCATTTATTACCTCCATCGGATCAATGACATTACCGATAGATTTAGACATTTTCACCCCTCCAGAAGTAATCATTCCATGCACCAAAATATTTTTAGGTAGTGGGAGTCCTGCCGAGAGTAACATTGCCGGCCATATAAGAGCATGAAAACGCAGTATGTCTTTCCCCATAATTTGGACATCCGCTGGCCAAAACTTTTTAAACAGCACGTCACTGTCCGTTCCGTAGCCAAGAGCTGAAATATAATTGGTGAGCGCATCACACCACACATATATAACTTGGCTTTCATCACCCGGCACAGGTATGCCATGCGGTACCACGTTTATAGGCCTTGAAAAGCTTACATCCTCCACGCCCCTTTCAATGAAAGCCAAAATTTCATTTTTGCGTGAGTCTGGAAGGATCGCAAACTCCCCGCTTTTGATTTTCTCTGCTACTTGATTTGCATATTTTGAAAGTCTGAAAAAATAATTTTCTTCCTTAAGCATCTCTGGAGACGTACCATGAAAAGGGCACTTCCCCTCTATTAAATCCTTTTCCGTATAAAAAGCCTCGCACGCGGAACAATACAGACCCTCGTATGAATTTTTATATATATCCCCTGAAGCAGCTAGCGCATTCCACATAGCAATCACTCCCGGCCAATGCTTTTCCTTGTCTGTAGTGCGGATGAAATCGCTTGAAGAAATATTTATCATCTCAAAGAGGCTCTTGAATCCGCTTGTGATCTCATCCAGATATTTTTCCACAGATTTTCCTTCCGATTCGGAAGATTTGATAACCTTGCTAGTATTTTCATCCGAGCCAGTTAAAAAATATACTTCTTTTCCAGACAAACGATGATAGCGAGCGAGAATGTCCGCGAGAGTCGTAGTGTAAACATGCCCCATGTGCAAGTTTGCATTCGGATAATATATGGGCACGGTTACATAAAAGCTTTTTTTGCCTCCCTTAGAATCGCTTGTCATAAAATTGTATATTACGCTTTAGGCAAGTCACGAAGCTTGAAACGTTCAAGGTCATTTACCAATTCCATAAGTACCGCCGCTACTGGCACAGATAGGATTACTCCCAGGAATCCCGCTAGTTGTCCTCCAATGATGATGGCTAGAATTGATACCATCGGGGGAACACCGACCACTTTTTTGACTACGAGAGGGTATATAAGCTGAGATTCAAATTGATTGATGATAATAAAAAGTCCCGTTGTAACAAGAGCCAAGGTAACACCTCCATCCACAAAGGCGATCAAAATCGCAGGGGCAGCGGCTAGGAACGAGCCGAACAGCGGGATAATCTCCATAATACCTGCGAAAACGCCCAAAAGAAGAGCGTTAGGCACTTGAACAAGCATAAGCCCCAAGAAGACCAGAACCGCCACAATGACTGAAAGGAGTAGCTGTCCCTGCATCCAGAGTCCAATCTTTGCTTTTGATCGCTCCCAAAGTCCAATTACATATTTCTCATGCTGAATGGGTGTGGCAATACGTAAAAATTTTCCTACTCCATCTTCTTGAACAGCAAGGTAGAAAGAGAGCACAACAATAAGGATAAAACTCACAACTCCACCGAAAATCACATCTACCGTGCCAAAGAAACCTGTGGACAGATTGGCTAATGTCTTATTGACAGTGTCCACCAAACCAGAAAGAGAAAAACTGCTTGAAAGATCACCAATGATATTTGAACTAGCAGGTGAAGTGGCTACTTCAGTTGTGCGAGAGAGCGCGGCTGAATATTCAGGAAGAGAGCCAAGCAAGCTTGATGCCTCGCTTAAAAATGGGAGTAAAAAGAAATAGAAAGTAGAGACAAGTAGTACAGCCGCGATGACGTATATAAGTAGCACTGAAAGAATCCTCGGAATCCTATGCTTGGCAAACCATCTTGTGCCTGGATCAACAGCCGAAGCAATGACGATTGCAGTAAGGATTACAAGCAGAATATCCCTAATAAAATAAAGAAAGTAGAAAAAAATCAGCACCAACACGGTTCTAACAATGGTACCCGTGCTAATTGAAATAAAACTGTCTCCTGTGCGCTGTGGCATACGAACATATTACCATTAAGAAATCTATTTCAAAACTGATATAAATAGTTGACCCGCGAAGCATACGCTTCGCGGGTCGTTCCACTCGTTTCAACGGTTCTGGAGTCTTATCCAGATTTCCGCTGAAATAGTGGGGTCGATCATGGGCGACCCAAAGATCTTGCGAAAAATCGTATCGCGATTCTCGATGGTAACCCCTTTGCGACGAAGCTCCTCCGCCGCTTTTTTCACCAGCTCCTTCCGTACCCTCTTATCCGACAAAGTACGTCCCATCGGACCTCCTCCAAAAAGGGATTATATGCATACTACTCCCAATATAAAAAATTTCAAGTATTACCTCAGGACCCCGACCAGATCCTCAATCGAAACTCTTTTTTGCTCTCCGCTGTCTCTATCCCGGACGGTTACAGTATTATTCTCCAATGTCTCAAAATCTATTGTTACACAGTATGGAGTGCCGATTTCATCTTGTCTTCTGTATCGCTTGCCAATGTTGCCATTATCATCAAAAACCGCCTGAGGAATCTCTCTTTTTATCATTGCATACACTTCTTTCGCTTTAGACATCAATTCTGGCTTATTCTTGAGAAGCGGAAAGACAGCTACCGGCACGGGAGCAATATGCTTTGCAAGTTTTAGATAAACTCTTTTTTCTCCACCAAGTTCATCCTCTGTGTATGCTTCAAGCAAAACAAAGAGCACCGCCCGATCTACACCCCCTGAACATTCAATATCCCATGGAAAATATCTCTCTCCCGTCTCCTCATCAAAATAAGTGAGGTCAACCTTTGAATATTCGCTATGCCTCTTCAAGTCCCAGTCGCCACGGTGATGTATGCCCCACGCTTCTTTCCAGCCTGCAAAGGGGCTATTGTACTCTATATCCCAAGCGTCCTTCGCATAATGAGCTCTCTCATCTTGAGCATGTTGTCTGAATCTTAGATTCTCCTTTTTGAACCCCAAACCTAGGTACCATTCATAAGACAGATTCTTCCAATACTCAAATTGCCTTTTGCCTTCATCTCCATCAGGCTTTATATAAAATTGAACTTCCATCTGCTCAAACTCTCTCTGACGAAACAAGAAATCACGAGGAGTAATTTCATTTCTAAATGCTTTTCCGATTTGACCAATACCAAACGGGAGTTTAGGGTGCATAGAATCCAGTATATTTTTGAAATTTACATGGACTCCTTGGGTAATTTCACCACGAAGGTTCGCGTCTATTTTTGATTTCTCTGATGCGCCAAGTCTAGTCTCTACCAGCAGATTGAATCTTACCGGATCGGTCCACTCCACCTTCTCCTTTTTGTGCCTAGCTTCATGGTCAGAGATGGCTTCTGGCTGATCGGCGCGAACTCTCTCATGGCAAATCTTGCATTCCACAAGAGGATCAGTAAACATCTCTGTATGGCCGGAGGCTTCCCAAACGCGTGCGGGCATTAAAATCGCCGCGCTCATTCCATACACATCATCTCTTTCACTTATAAATTTTCTCCAAAAATATTGTTTTATGTTGTGTCGGAGTTCAACCCCTAAAGGTCCGTAATCATATATGCCGGCCAATCCTCCGTATATTTCCGAACCTGGAAACACAAAACCCCTCCTCTTGCAAAGGCTTACAATCTTTTCCATTAGATTTGGCTCTTCTGATGTCATTTAATTTGTTGATTTATTTAGCCACCACATCATCACCTTGTTTAAACGAAGGATCCGAGGCGAAACGCGTGGTCAAAGGTGGCGCTGTGGTGGTAACCTGAGATTCCGTAAATCTGTCATTCCCGCTGAGAGTTGAAGTCTGCAATATCATAGGCGTACTTGCAACCTGGTTAAGTGAAGGTAGAACAGTTATAAGGAACGCCGCTACCCTTGGCGAACTAGCTAGCCCAGTGCCGGAATGCAGATCTCCCACATCCCAAATCACAGTATTCGTGTCAGCGCGAAATTCAATCTTCTCATTTGCAGGGTCGGTGAATCCAGCCCACTTAACATATGGTGGCAATTGCGCGCTCACTTTTGTCTGAGAAATTGTATTCAATGTGTTTGTAAGACTCCACATTACAGTGTAAGTAGTTTCTTGCTCTGCTCTAGGGGGGATAGGACCGCTATTCTCAAATGGACCGATTGATCTAACAGCTCTTGCAGACAATCCGACATTGGAAGTAATCTTCACGATTCTTTCAATCGCAGTTGAAACAATTTCAGACTTTCCAGAATCATTTATCTGATTACCCGACACAGTCACCGTCACCTTGATAGATTCATTGTTATATCCAGCAATATTGGACAAAGTAGAGAAGGAAAAATTCACGACTCCTTTGTCTCCCGGTTCAAGGGCAGCCAATTCGGAATTTGAATTCTTATCCCATATGATTGTACTATCCAAAGATCGATAGAATCCTCCAGTTGAGGTAATCACTGATGTTTTATCAAATGAATCACCGGAAATTTTTATTTCAATCTTCCCATTAAGAATCTGGCTTTGAATATTGTTTGCCCAAACAACATTTGCTTGTATCTTATCTCCGGGTTTTGCCAAAAAAGTGGAGCCCATATTGCCCGAAAGCGCCAGATCAACAGAAATGTAGGGTTTACTAATGCGGACCGCCTGTGTTAACTGTGAAAATACCGTGCCAATCTTCTCCGAATCTTTTTCCTGAGCTATTCCAGTATAGAAGTGGAATGCCCTTTCCTCATCATTTTGTCCCACCATCGCTCCCTTAATCTTAAGGATACGCTTGTCACCAGGCGCCAAGTCGCCAATTTTCCATAAATTATTGCCAAGAGAAGGTCTTGGCTCCGCATCTTTGAAGCTCCAACCAAATGGATACTCCGCTTCAAGTAAGATGTTTTGGAGGACCTCCGCGCTGTTAGAAGTGACTTCCAAAATAAACTCAATGTCCTGCCCAGAATTAATTTCCGTTGGACTCTTCACGCTGACAATGATTGGTGATGAACTTATGGCAACTGGGTAAATCTTTTCTTTGAAGAAAGTTGCGCTGGAGCCTTCAATTCTATATTCAAGAGTCAGTTTTATCTCTCTTACAGTTTCTTTTTCACCAAACAAGACGGCTTTAATCGCTTTTCTCACTTCTCCCCTCGCCGGCACCTTCCCAACGGAATGTCTTTCACGAAGCAACTCTGTGCCCACGTCTCCCGCCACCCTCGTCCCCTCTGGGTATTCCACAAGCAGATTAACCGCTTCCAGAGAAGCTCGGTTATCGTTTTTTATCACAACATCTAAAGAAAGCTCCTCTCCCCCAGCGGTTGCAGGCGGTCCGATTACCACAATATCAATATTGCCCGCGGAAACCAGATTGCCGCCTGCAAAAAACATAAACCCAGCAGAACCCAAAGACAAGAGGAAAAATACGGCAGAACCGATTAAAATCTTTTTGAGCAAATTTGCACGATTCTCTTCTCTTCTCTCGCGTTCTTGACGGAGAAGCTCTTCAATATCTTTGTCCTCTTTCCAATCTGAACTCACCTCTATTTCTTCTCCTTGGATTTGGCTTCTCTCATCACGAAACTCCCTTGGATGCTTCCGAGAGTATATGTCTTGTTCTAGTTTCTCCAAGTGATTTTTCCGAGGTTCTTCCATAGAGAGCTATTATATCATTTCAGGAGCGACTTGCCGAAAGCGCTCTGTTTAATTCATCTATCAACTCTTTTCTAATTACTCTCGCTCTGATTATTGAGTTTTCATCGAAGAAAGGCACCGAAAGAATTTCTTTATAGGAGATTTTTTCTTCTATATATCCTAGAGTCTTTAGTAAGTAGAACATTGCTAAACACTCAAGAGACTTTAGTTCTTCGGACGAGTAGTCTCTTTTGACCAATGCATCGTAAAAATCTTTTGTAATTTCATATGGTACTTTGTCTTTTTCTTCTTCATGAATAAGCTGGCGCAACACGTCTAAAAATCTAACCCAAAGGACTCTCTTTTCGGGCTTGGATTCAAGTCCTTTGTATGTATTGTCTGCAGATTTGGCTCCTACAAGACGCCATGAATATTTTCCTTTTACAAAAGAGAGGATTGAAAAGGAAAAATCCACTAGAGCGGGAGACAACTTGGATACCCCAAGACGCACACTTCTGGCTCGAGCCGTTACCACTCCCAGATCACGCGTAAGGATATGGAAATACTTATCCGCCTCCCCTATCGGAGTCCCCCTTAAAATCCAACCTTCTGTAGTGTAAACGTGGTAAGCCATTATTCAAGAACCACCAAAAATTCATCAGAAGGAGATTCTAAATCGGTAATTTCTACATCAGAAAGATTGCAACTCTTTTTTATTTCGGCCACGAACCCTCTTGCGACTCTTTGCAACTCTTCGTTTGCATAGATCTTTGCGCGGGCTAAATCTTTTGGCATAAGACCTTTTGCCTTCCGCGCCTCCTGAACGGCCCTCATTATTTCTCTAAGGTCTCCTTCCATCTTAAGTTCTTCGTTAATTTCTATATCAAGGACAATCTCCGTATCAATTATCTCATCAATAACAATATTTTTGACATTTACCTCATCGCGCAGAATTTCAAGTAATTCAACTTTTTTGTCCAATTCTTTATTCTTAATTCTTAGTTCCCGAAGCGGCTGTCTCACTTTTACCCCAGCTTTTGCTCTCGCTTCAAGCGCAAGACTTGCGACAGATCTCAACAGAGCCATGCTGACTATTAGACTCTCTTCCGTGGAGGTCGTCTTCTTAGTCTCTGGCCATTCTGCCAGGTGAACACTTTCAGGGTCATTGTCCTCCTTAAACTTCTGATATATCTCCTCCGATAAGAACGGAGAAAATGGCGCCGAGACAAGAGCGAAATGTTTCAAGACAAAATGCATGGTGGATAGCGCTTCACTTTGAGTTTCACTATCTTCTTTCATCCTGTCTCTTGAACGACGTAAGTACCAAGTGGACAAATCATCTACAAAACGAGAAATCGGACCATGCGCTTGATCAAGTTTGTACGCTTCCATTGCGTCAGTAACTTCTTTTATCGTTTCATTTAAGCGCGCAATGATCCAGCGGTCCAAAACATGTTCACTCTTTGCTTCCTTGTGATCCCCTTTATAGATTTCGTAAAAAGAGATTACGTTTTTCATCCTCAAAATATTTTTTTTATATACTTCATCAACTCCTTTTTCGGAGAAATTCAAATCTTCAGATTTCATAAGTGGAGAAGAGAGCATGTAAAAACGTAGAGCATCTACTCCGTATTTATCAAAAAGTATGGCAGGGTCGGGAAAATTCCCCTTAGACTTTGACATTTTCTCTCCGTCTTCATCTAGCACCGTACCTGTAGTAACTACATTTTCAAAAGGAGCTTTGCCGAAAAGAATTGAGGAAACCGTGTGAAGATAGTAGAACCAGGTGCGAGTCTGAGCGATATATTCTGCTATAAATTGCGCGGGAAAATTTTCTTTAAACCATTCCTTATTCTCAAAAGGATAGTGCTTTTGAGCAAAAGGCATTGAGCCAGATTCAAACCAACAATCCAATACTTCTGGAATCCTCTTCGCCACTCCCCCACACTCGCAGGACAAAGTAATTTCATCTATATATGGACGATGCAGATCTAGTTCAAAGTTCTTATTGTGAGGGATAGGAGTAAAATCAAATTTGTAGATTGAACCCGTCGAAACTTCTATAGTGTCAATTATTTCTTTTGACCTTCTCATGTCAGCTCCCTCAACCAAAGCAGGAGCAACTTCCAATCCGATTCCGTGTGTAACCACAAGGATTGTTTTATCTTTGTGATTTTTATTTATCTCATATAGGAAGTCTCCGAATCTCTTTTTTGCATCGAGGTAGCTTTCTCCACCCCTTATAGGAGTATCGTAAGTATCCATGTTATTAGCCTCATATTCGAGAAATTCCGCAAAAGGTTTTCCGTCAAAATCGCCAAAATCAAAATCACCAAGACGTTTATCTTCTATGATGTTCTCTGATATCAATAGTTTTTCAGCAATCAAAGTGGAAGTTTCCTTCGTTCTTAAAAAAGGAGAGGAATAGATTACATCAATATCTTTATCTTTAATCTCCCTTATAACTTTAAGAATCTCATCTTTCCCTTTGCCAGTAAGACGATATGGAGCTTTTGGATCGGAGGTCGCAATATTTAAAACGTTATGTTCCGATTCACCATGTCTAACAAAAATAAAAGTATTTCCATTATTTATGAATTGAGATTTCAAGTCTTCAACAGATGCGACCCATCTTGTCTTTCCACATTTTTCACATTTCCAAATTGGTAGTGGAGATGCCCAAAAGCGATTACGGGAAATGTTCCAGTCTGGTGCGGCTTCCATACTCTTGCCAAAACGCCCATGCTTAAGGTGCTCTGGAATCCAGTTTATATCTTCGCCAAGCTTAAGCATCTTTTTCTTTACACTTTGAATGTCAATAAACCATGCAGGTAGTGCAAAATAATACAATGGTGTTTCACATCGATGGCAGTGGGGGTAGGAGTGGACTATTTTCTCCTTTGCAAAAAGCAATCCCCTGTGTGCCAGATCCTTTATCACGAGCACATCTCCTGACTGGTGATCTTCCTTAGGCTTGGCTCTTTCTCCAGCAAAATCTGTTACTTCCTTTGTAAATTTACCGTCTGAACCCACATGTCGCACGAAAGGGATATCGTATTTTTCTGCCAGTTCCATATCTTCCGCTCCATAGGCGGGAGCAAGATGAACTATGCCCGTACCGCTCTCGGTAGTTACATACGGAGCTGAATAGACTTTCCAGCCATTTTCACGGTTTGCCAGCTTTTCATCACGAGCGAAATAGTCGAAAATTGGCCTGTACTTCTTCCCTACTAATTCCTTACCCTTAAACCCCCGAACAATTTCGTATCCTTCCTTAACCACTCCGACCCTTTCTTTCGCAATAATTATGCTTTCCTCTCCCAATTCTTTATCCTTAATTCTTAATTCCACGTACTCAATTTCCTCATTCACCGCCGCCGCAGTATTCCCTGGGAGAGTCCATGGTGTAGTGGTCCATGCGAGAAGGAAAGTATTTGGAGCATCCTCTAGTTCCAATTTCACATAAACAGAAATGTCGGTGATATCTTTATACGAATTGTCCATTGCGATTTCAGAATTCGCAATCGGAGTTTCGCACCTTGGACAATACGGAAGAACTCGTGTTCCTTCGTATACCAAACCTTTTTTGTTTATCTCATTTAGTGCCCACCAGACAGATTCAATGTATGAATTGTCCATTGTCTTGTAGGATCCATCAAAATCTATCCACCTTCCAATTCTCTCAACCGTATCTTTCCAGTGTGAAACATAATCAAGCACCTTACTTTTGGCATATTCGTTGAAGACATCCACACCAAGAGCTTCTATTTCTTTTTTTCCAGATACCTTTAAATCTTTTTCAACGATGTTTTCAATGGGGAGTCCGTGACAATCCCACCCCCATTTTCTTTCCACTCTAAAACCGCGCATTGTCTGATAGCGAGCCACTGTATCTTTTACCGCGCTTCCAAGAATGTGACCATAGTGTGGAAGTCCTGTGGCAAATGGTGGACCGTCATAGAAGACATAATTACCCTTGGGTGCATGCTTTGAGACGCTTCTTTCAAAGGCTTTTATCTCTTTCCAAAGAGAAATGATTTTCTCTTCGTCAAAAGCGACCTGGCTCTTTTGAGAACCGAGTGTACTAACGGTTTTGTCCTTGTCCTTCGCCATATTTTCCTCATTTTAGCACGCTTGCCCCCTTATTAAAACGAAACCACACGGAAACTACTGTTTCCGTGTGGGATGAACACCTCTAATGGAGGTACGGTCTAATGAATTCCTTGAACTCTTCCCTTGCTCTAAAAAGGCGCGACTTGACTGTGCCTAGTGGCGCTTCAATGGCCTTTGCGATCTCCAGATAGTCTTTTCCTTCAACCTCGCGAAGCACGAAGACTTCTCTGCGTGGAATAGTGATATGCAGTATCGCCTCCTCCACAAGGCTTCTCATCTCCCGTAGCTCAAAAAGCCTATCTGGACGCATCCTCTCGTCTCCAAACTCTACGGAAGATGAGCGAAAGCCAAAAATATCTTTAGCTTCGTCGATTGCCTGAAAAAGAACAATTGGGCGATTATTCCTTATCCGTATCTCGTTCTTTCCGAGATTAGATGCGATTGCGTAAACCCATGCTGAAAAGCTCCTGCTTGTGTCAAACTGGTCCAGATTGCGATACACTCGAAAAAACGTCTCCTGAACTAGGTCCTCTGCTACTTGCTGATCACCAGTCATCCGAGCGACAAAGTGGAGCAGATGATGCTCATAGCGGCGAACAAGCACATTAAACGCTCTTTCATCTCCTCCAAGAATAGCCCCTATCACCTCGACGTCTGATGCGTTGCTCACTCGTACCTGGCCGTTTGACGTCATGCCCGCTCCTGGTAGAGGTATGTATACAGAACTGCCCTTTCTTCACTATACACTCATTTAGAAAAACACAAGTGGAAAATCAAAACTAATTTAAGAAGGTAGTTTTGCTACATCTTGAGAGGCGATGGGATAGCAAGAATATCCATGCCGTTCTTGAGCACCCGAGCCAGAGCGCTTGTTAGTGCTATTCTTTGACTTGAAAGTTCGGGGTTTTTTTCGTCTAGGATGATGTTTTCCGCGTAAAATTTATTAAACATTGAAGCAATTTCAGTGAGGTAAGTTACTATCATGTTCGGGGACATCTCTAAAAGAGACCTTTTCACTATTTCAGGAAATCGGTAAAGCATCCTGTGCAACTCCCCTATTTCCATATCTCCAGCTTTTGAAAGCTTAGCTTCCAAATCTTTTGCGCGTTCCAAAACAGAATTTGCGCGTGCGAAGGAGTATTGAAGATATGGTCCAGAATCCCCTTCAAACGAGAGAGACTTATCAAAGTCAAAAATGATGTCTCTTCCAGGCGTTTGCTTAAGTATTGAGTACTTTATTGCTCCAACAGCCACCATCTCTGCCAACTCATCTTTATTCTCTATATTTCTCTCACTTGCCTGAAGTTTCTCCATTACTTTGGACTTTACTTCATTGATTAGCCACTCTGCGGTTATCACATCCCCAGTCCGTGAAGACATCTTCCCTGTAGGCAGGCGTAGCATCCCATGAGAAATGTGCTTTGTTTTTTCAGCCAATTCAGGAAAAATTTCCTTCATAGCTCTAAGCAGAACTCTAAAGTATTCATTTATTTCGTTTCCTGTTACTACGATTGAAATATCGTATGGGTAGATGTCATATTTGATTTTTGCAAGTCCCAGCTCCTTAGCTTCATAAGTTGGCAGGCCTTCTTTGTTTATGAAGACTCTGGTGTGTAAGGCCGGATCTCTCTTCTCCCCATGATAGACAATCGCCCCTTCACTTTCTTCAAAAATCTTGGGTGTATTGTCGTGGACAATCGCTTTGCCAAATTCCCCCGTTGTAGATTCAAAGAAGTAATGATCAAATTTCGTATCTAGCTTTCTATATATTGCCTCAAAGTATTCTAGAGTTAATTTTCTGCCAAGCATATAAGCCTCATTTACCTCTTTATCAGATTCATCATAGATTTTCTTATTGATCTCAACCACAAAAGCTTTAAATACCTCTTCCGTCTCATAAGACTTTGAGCCCTCGGCATAAGAAGCGGCAACATCTTGAGCGTTTCTCCATTCAATTCCGCTTTTGAGTTTATGCGCCACAGCCCTAGCCACATGAATCCCTTTGTCACCCTGATAGCAGGCATTTCTCACTTCTGCTCCATTCCATTTGTAAATTCTAGAGAAGCTCTCCCCTATGGCATTGCTCATTAGGTGGCCGATATGCATTTCCTTGAACGGATTTGCATCTGTATACTCAACTATTGTCTTCTGCCCAGCCAGACTGTCATTTGAGCCGAATTTACTCCCTCTCTTAAGAATTCCTCCAATGCTCTCAACTAAGAATTTATTTGAAAGGAAAAAGTTAATGAAACCGGGTTTTGCAACAATAATCTGCGACAGCGAATCGCTTTGATTCTGGCGAAGAACCCCAGCAATCTTTTCTGCCAGTTCCAAAGGATTTACCCCCTGCGTCTTGCCGGCAAGCATTGCAACATTAGTGGAGTAATCTCCATGAGATAAGTCTGCCGGATGCTCAACGACAAAAGACACCTCTGGAAGACCGAGTGTATTCAAGACATCTTTAATTTGCGCTTCCAACTTTTCCTTCATTATTATAAGGCTAACACTAGACAAACTTATCTGGAATAGGAAACTTTTTGCTAAGCTTTCGTACCCTCGCATGCAATTCCTTTTTCTTCTTTGAATTATCTTTGTTTTTGAGCGCTTCTATCATAATCTCAGCCACCTCTCTGCACTCTTTTTCTTTAAATCCACGAGTAGTAATTGCAGGTGTGCCAAACCTTATACCTGAGGGATCCATCGGTTTTCGAGGGTCATCGGCAATTGCATTCATATTGAGAGTTAGGCCTATTTCATCAAGAGCCCTCTCGGCTTCCCTACCTGATACACCTAAAGACCCATAAACATCGGCTAAAATCAGATGATTGCTCGTCCCACCTCCAAGCATCCTTATCTTGTGCTTGCGAAAAACTTCCTCCATCGCTTTAGCGTTCTTCAAAATCTGCTTTGCATATTTCTTAAACGCGGGCTTCATAGCCTCGCCAAAGCACACTGCCTTTGCGGCTAAGATGTGCATGTGCGGACCGCCTTGGAAACCGGGAAAAATGGACTTATCTATCGCTTTTGCGATCTCTTCACTTTCTCTGACCAGTATCATCCCGCCTCTGGGGCCCCGTAGAGTTTTGTGTGTGGTGGTCGTCATAATGTCAAAGCCGTAATCCAGCGGATTTTTTACAGCCTTGCCTGCGATGAGTCCTGCAATATGCGCCGCATCCATCATACTTATTGCTCCTACTTCTCTAGCAATATCAACAAATTTTTTATAGTCTAATTCGCGTGAATATGCCGAGAATCCTGCAAGAATAATTTTTGGCTTCTCCTTGATTGCAGTTTCGCGCAGAGCTTTGTAGTCAATCTCTCCTGTTTCAGGATTTTTCATCTTGTAACGCACAAAACGAAAAATTTTCGCCATATATGTCACTGGATGACCATGAGTTAAGTGACCTCCATGTGATAGATCCATTCCAAGGACTGTATCCCCCGGCTGAAGGAGTGCGAAGTATACAGCAATGTTCGCGGGGGCCCCAGAATGTGGCTGAACATTTGCGAACTTCGCACCAAAGAGTTTGCAAGCTCTTTCAATTGCAATATTTTCTATAACGTCAGTATATTTTTGTCCGCCATAATAACGCTTACCAGGATATCCTTCGGAATATTTGTTTGTAAAAATAGAACCATTCGCTTCGCGTACTGCGCGAGAAACATAATTTTCAGAAGGAATCAGCTCCAGACCTTCTGCTTCTCTCTTTTCTTCTCCCGTAATCGCTTCAAAAACTTTCTTATCTTGCTTTTTTATGTATGCGTATTCATTAGCCATGTTTGTAAAGTTAGTATCTATTAAAAATGGCTAAGAAGTTAAATCATATTTGTTATTGGTTGGTATTCTTCCCGCTGGGTTTATTATCCAAACTCCTAAACCCTGCGACTGTAAGCTCCGCTTTTATTGGAGGATGAGGTTCATAGCCTTCAAGCTTCACGTGTTCAGGTCTAAAATCTTCTAAATTTTTTACTTCATCGCTTATTGTAACCCTAGGGAATGCTTTTGGCTCACGTTCCAATTGTTCTTTTATCGCCTCCAAATGGTCTTCATAGTAGTGAACATCACCAAAGGTGTGCACAAATTCCCCCACTTCTCTCCCGATAATTTTAGCGATTACATGGCAAAGCAGAGCATAGCTTGCAATGTTAAAAGGAACTCCGAGGAATATATCCGCGCTCCTTTGGTAAAGCTGAAGAGAGACTCTGCCATGCTTGATATTAAGTTGGTACATATTGTGGCAGATCGGAAAGTGATTTACATCTTCTGGCTCAGCCATGCTATAGAGATATTCCGGATTCCATGAAGTTACAATCGCATTATGACACGATGGATCGTTGCGAAGTTCCTCTACCACCCAAGCAAGTTGGTCGATTCCCCTACCGTCTCTCGCTGGCCAAGCTCGCCACATTTCTCCATATATGTGTCGGAGCACCCCATGTTTTTCTGCGAACCCCTGTTCATCCTTTATTTTAGCCACGAATTCTTCTTTAGTCATTTCCGGCCAGCCCTCTATTTTTGCTTTCTCCATGTAAACTCTGTAGGGGTAGTCATCCCAAATATGCACATTGTTATCTACCAGATATTTAATATTATTCTGTCCAGAAAGAAACCAGTAAAGTTCCTGCAAAACTCCATTCCAGTAAACTTTCTTCGTGGTTAGAAGCGGAAACCCCTGTGATAAATCAAAACGGATTTGTTTGCCGAATAGCCCAATAGTCGCTTTACCGTGTCCGGCATCAACTTGTCTGTCACCTTTTTCTAGGAGTTCTTTTACCAAATCTAAATATTGATATTCTGGATGTCTGTTTTCGCTCATATTATTTTTTCTTCTTGTTCGCGACTTTTTTTGTCTTTGGGGCTCCTTTTGGTGGATTATGGCTATTCCATTTACCGTCAACATATTTTCGCGGATCATGCTTATAGTCAGTGGCGGGAACCGTCGTCATTTGGGAGAAAGTGATCTGTCCTATTCGCATACCTGGTGTAAGAATTATCGGCACTTTATTTAGATTGCACAGCTCAAATGTTATGCGAAGAAAATGTCCAGGATTTACAAGACCTGCGGTATTGTGAACAAGAAGTCCCATGCGCGCCAGAGAGCTCTTACCATGAAGCTGTATGAGATATACACGAGACCCGAAATAGTCTATTGATGTGCCTAAAATACTTACGCCAGGGTGAAGTACAAAAGGCTCTCCTTTGTTCAAAATGATTTCTCGTGTCTTCGCAAATTTCTTTTTTTCCGGATCAATAGCGTCTGTTGAATGCTCTTCCGTCAGAATAAATTTGCTACCCAGAAGAATGTCATAGCTTGCTGGCTGCAACCTCTTCTTATCGAACGGCTCAATAATAATATCCCCTTTGTCTAAAGCTTTTTTTATATCAACATCAGATAAAAACATTTTATTCTATGTTAAACACCTTATCGGTCCCATAATAATCCCTCCAATTGCTATTGTAATACGCAAACATCCTCTCAAGTCTGTCTTGAGGAAGCTCCTCAACTCCGAGTTCATTCATCAGAGAATAAAGCTCCTTTTTTATATCGTCCGTCTGGCTTCTATCTTCGCTTATCCTCTCAAATTCTGCCAAATATCCATAACCTGCATTTCTATCAAGGCAAATATTTGTCCCATCTAGACCATACTCCTCCCTCTCACGGGACCATTTCGCCTGATACGCCAGCCCGGCATCTAGCAGTAGCTTATCCAGTTCGTCCAAACTCATATCCATCTTCTGTTCAAATTCGATTCTTGACACTCCATTTGAGCTACTGTCACTTCCAATAGAAGCTTTGATTACAAATATAACCTTCCCATCAGTATCGCGGGTACGGACTGACATACTTGATCCTTCACTTAAAATTTTTTCAAAGGCTTCTCTCTTGTCGTTAGAAATGTATTTTATTAACGCATCCTTAAGTCTCCCCGCATCATTTAGCAGAAAATAATGGTTAAGTTGTTTGCTCTTTGCAACCAGAGACGCGCCCTTTTTCATAATCTTATCTTTCAAAGATTTTGCATTCCTCTCATTTCCCAAAAGACTTTTTATTTCAATTTCGTAATTAGACATAGTTCAGTATAATTAGTCCTCCAAGTATACCCCGTTAGATATGAGGGTGAAAAGAAGCATCGCAACCCAGATGGATTTTTGGTCTATCAGTCAATAGTTTAAAGTTATTTACGAGTTATCTAACGGGGTGGAACGACAAAATTATGCCCACAAATATTGAAAAGCCCCATAAAATCAGTGTAATTGCCGCAGTCGGCAGAAATAGAGAAATCGGCTTTAAGAATAAGCTCATCTGGGACATCCCTGAGGATTTAAAGCATTTTCGAGCGATAACAACAGGGCATCCTGTCATTATGGGCAGAAATACTTATCTCTCCATTGGCAAAGCACTACCCAATCGCACTAACATAGTCCTCTCAGACACATCTTTGGAGGCGCCTAATGTGTCAGTCGCCAAGAACCTCGAGGAAGCTCTTGGGATTGCAGGGGACTCGCCTGGTAGCGAGGAAATATTTTTCATAGGAGGTGCGTATGTTTATACTCAAGCGCTACCTCTCGCAGACAAACTCTATCTCACTTTAATTGACGCTGAAGCGGAAGCAGATACGTATTTCCCAGACTACTCAGTGTTTACAAAAAAAATCAAAGAGGAAAGAATAGGAACAGGAGATTTGTCTTATTCATTTATTGAACTAGAGAGGTAATACTAAATCCGCTAAGACTGTAGCAGTCTTAGCGGATTAGTCTTTATCTCGAAAGTCGTGTGTTTGATCCGCAGATTCGTACCTCAAAATGAACTTGCAATGGATTGACGCTTCGTATCGCTTTCCAAATTCGTGTCATCAGAGCCTTATTGTCTTCCCAGTTTCCGAGGAAAAAAGGGTGTCCCATGACATGATTGGTACCGTGGATCAGTAGAAACAAGGATTCAGGGTCTCTCAAGTTTACTCCCCTGATCCGAGAAGCTGTGTGTAGACACCAAGCCTCAAACCCAGGTCCGACGAGGTGACTCTTTCCAATCATCAACCATAGTGCGCGAGCGACTTCATCCTGAAATACTTGCTTAATCTTGCCGTGTGACCTTGACGTTTCTGGGTCGAAGTCTAAGATCACAGGTTCATCTGGAACTCTTTTCTCCGACATATAATCCTCCTGGTGCAAGTCTCCATCTATCCAATCACACTGCTCTTTACAAAACAACCCCCGCCACAATTGTGGCGGGGGGTGTTTTTAAAGCTAGAAGTTAGATTTCTGTCTCTACCCCCATCTGTCTTGCCGTCCCCGCAACAATTTTCATCCCTGCTTCTATATCATTGGCATTTAAATCAGGCATTTTCTTTTCAGCAATCTCTTTGAGCTGAGCTTTTGTAAGTTTGCCAATCTTCGCAGTGTTTGGTTTCCCAGAGCCTTTTTCCGCTCCAATTGCCTGAAGAATGAGGCTTGATGCTGGAGGGGTCTTAAGTATGAAAGTATAGCTTCTGTCTTCATAGACAGTGATTTCAGCCGGAATCGTCTGCCCTATCATTTCACGAGTGGCATTATTGAATTCAGTAATAAATTGGCCGATATTAAGACCAGCCTGTCCGAGTACAGGACCAACTGGAGGCGCGGGAGTCGCTTTTCCGGCAGGAAGCACTACTTTTAGTTTTTTTGTTATTTTCTTGGCCATTTGGACTAGTACATTACCTTAAATCTTTTTAACCTGCAAGAAATCCAGCTCAACAGGAGTTTCGCGGCCGAACATAGAAACTAGGACCTTCACCTTGCCACGTTCCCTGTCCACCTCCTTCACTTTCCCTTCTAAGTCCTTGAAAGGACCATCGACAATAAGGACGCTCTCATCCACATTAAGATCAAAGGCGTGTTCAGCCTTGTCTGCATTCATGCGGCTGAAAATGGAATCAATCTCCTTCTTATCAATAGGCACAGGATAAACTCCGGAGCCGACAAAGCCTGTAACACGAGGCGTGTTTCGCACTACGTACCAAGAGTCGTCTGTTACTATCATATCTACAAGCACATAGCCGGGATAGATCTTTTCTTCCTCTTCCACGCGTTTACCAGCCTTTATCTTAATCTTCTTTTCCGTAGGAACGATTACATCAAAAATTTTGCCTTCCATGCCAAGCGATTCAATGCGCTGTTTGAGATTTTTCATAACCGCATTTTCATAACCTGAATAGGTATGAATGGCATACCAGTTTCTCCCTTCTTGAATTATTTGTTTAGACATATTAATTATCAAATGAACTAATCACAGCTAAGGAGACTAACTAATAAAAATCTTCAATAGTTCGGAAAAGATGAAATCAAAGATTCCCAAATATATAGAGACTGCTACAGAAATCACAATGACAATCACAGTAAAGACCGTGGCTTGTTTTCTAGTCGGCCAGCTGACATGCTTCAATTCCCCTCTTGTTTCCTTTATGTAGTCTATGAGGCTCATGTTTAATTGTTAAGTTTAATAAGTTGTATAAATTTGATGTGTTTCTGCATATTCTGCGTTTAGTCCGCAGGCTTCCGCATCTATAAAAAAACACCTCGCGGGTGTACATACATACTATACTGCAAAAGAATAAAGTCAATCTTCCCATCAAAAAACGCCCATTTTTAGGCGTTTTTTGCTACTTCTGCGTTTTCCCGTATTTACTTTGCGTGTGTCTGCGTTTACCTTATTTCGTAAGTAATCGTCACGTTAGAAACTATCTCATTCTCTCCCACTGGAAGTGTCGGAGCCGGAACAGCTGAATCTGCTCCTCCCATACCCAGCGAAGCCTCAGTTTTAAAATACATTGGATACCCCCTGCCATTTTCAGAGAAATTCACGATTCGCACGAGCCTTACATCAAGATCTTTTGCGAGTTCCTTTGCTTTTTCTCGGGCATCTTCTATCGCCTTTTTTCGCGCATCTCTTGTAAGAGCGTCCTCATCATCAATTGTGAAGGAGATCCCACTCACATTTGATGCTCCAGCCGTTGTAACGGCATCAATCGTCTTGCCAGCGTCATCTATCTTTCTCACCTTCACAGTAATATTCTGATTTACCTCATATCCTATTATCTTCTGTCTGCCCACTGGACAAGGATAAGTGATGCAGACGATTTGTTCATTTTCATACTTTGGATAGGCATTATACCCGCTAGTTTTTATATCCTTATTCTCAATGCCAAGAGCCTTCATGGCCGCAAGCGCAAGATCCATCTTCACGGTCGCTTTATCTTGCGCTTCTTTTACCGTCTTTCCCTCTTCAATCACGCTAAACGAAAAAGTGGCAATGTCGGGCACTGCAAAAGTTTTTCCTTCACCGTTTACAGTGATGACATTTTGCGGAAGAGCATCTCCGCCAATATATCTATACTCTTTTATAGAGCTAACAATTTGTACTAAAAGAAAAAGTGACAACACTATCGTAAATGCTGGCACATATTTCCAAGCACTACCCTTGTTTACTTCATCCATGTTTTTATCTACTTAACGATTATTAATTACTTATTTCTCTACTATAAAGACTCGTAACTGTATACTATCTTACAACATCCTGATCTTTTTCATCCTCACCCTTCTCTTCAATCTGAACTCCTTTTACTTCACTCCTAATTTCCACTTCTTGAACTCTGTCTTCAAAATCCTTAACAATGTTCTCGGCTTTTGAAATATTTTCTTCCGCCTTTTTGAGTAGCTCCCTTGCATTTTCCTCTTCTCCCTTTAGAAGCAGCGCGTCTGCCTTAAACAAATTCTCTCTCGCTCGAACAAGCATAAGTCTTGCCTTGGAACGAATCTCAAACACTTTGTCATCTTGTAAATCTCTTAAACGGAGTTTAAGCTCTCCAATTTTGATTCTTAAATTCTTTAGGCTTTCTCGAGAATCCACACTGACCTCCTCTATCTCTTGAGAAACTGGTTCTTCTTGGGCTACAAACGAGCTTTCTAAGGCCTGTGTAGTCGTAAGTTCACTCTCTTCCGCTGTTGGAGCGCTTGTTTTCATAAGACCGGCCTCGGAAATACTGACCGAAGCATTCGTCTCTGCTTCATCAGCACTCACACTTTCTTCTGCTTTTCGAGCGTGTTCCTCAATTTTCTCCTCAATCTCTTGTCTTGAATCATCGCTCAAAGACCCAGCCTCCTGAAGTTTCTCAACTTCATCAAGCCTTCTCTCCGCAAGAGATATTTGCCACTCGCTCTTTGCGGTGTTACTGGTCGCAAACCACCCACGCACCTCCTCGTTAACACCAACTTTTAGTGGATAGAGAATGTCCCCAGGAAGCGTACCCTCCGCGATTGTGGAAAGTGAACCTCCAAAGAAAATAATCGCGACAAAAGCCACGGACAATGTATGTTTGCGAATAAATAGCCAAGCATTTGGAGAATACAGAGAAACTGCGGCTGGCATTGTATCCGCCGATATTTCCTTGACCAAACGCGCTTTAATAGAACCGCGTTCCTTCGCAGTCATCTCAACGCTTCGGCTCACTTTCTTTAGTTTTTCTTCAAAATTTGTCATATTTCAAAAATTTTCTTCGCTCTATCCACCGCTCTATGCAAATTCACAGAGACTGCGTTTTCTGTTTTTCCTAGAAACTTAGAGATGTCAGTTATGGATAAACCATCAACGTAACGCAGGGTGATAATGTTGCGATCTGACTCCGGAAGGACCTCCAAAGCTTTGAGGACAAGTGACACTTCCGCATCAAGCTCCATCGCGTCTTTGCTATCATCAGATCCAGTAGGGTCAAAACCTTCATCCAGAAGAGAATCCAAAGATTCACTTTTAGATTTCCTATAATAATCAATTACAAGATTACCCACGACTCTATAGAGAAACGGCTTGAGGCTTCTAACCTCTTCCCCCTTTGATATATGTTGCCAAGTCTTCATAAAAGCATTCTGGACTATATCTAAAGCAACCTCTCTATCAGACACTCTGAAAAAAGCATGCCTAAAAAGAGAGTCTGACAGTTCATCATAGGCTTTGATAAACATTTCATCTGAGATTTGTTCTTTTCTCTTCATTGTTTGACGATTGGAGGAAACTTATCTTACAACGTCTAGACATGTCTTTGCCAGCGAGCAAAGATACCTGCCGGCAGAATCCTCTCTCCACCCGACTCCTCTATTCCCAATTCTCCAGAAGTCATTACCCCTCCAAATGTTTTTTTAAACCAGTCAAGGCTATTTTCGTAAGTGATTGGCGAATATCCAGATGCATAGCCATTCATAAGTACAAAAAGAGGACTATCTGAAACAATCTCCCTGAGCAAATGAATAAGTCCTGGCAAATCCTTCTCAATCTTCCATGGTTCTCCCTTTGGACCTCGTCCAAAAGATGGAGGGTCAAGAATTATTGCGTCATATTTTACATTCCTTCTTATTTCTCTCTTCACAAAGGTTGTTGCATCATCCAATATCCAACGTACTGGCTTACCCGCAAGCTTCGATGCCTCGGCGTTGGCTTTTGCCCACGTTATAGCGCTCTTAGACCCGTCCACATGTGTAACTCTTGCTCCTGCTTTAAGACAAGCCATGGTTGCTCCTCCTGTGTACCCAAATAAATTCAAAACATTTATTTCCTTTTTTACTATAGAGCTTTCAGTCCTAATCTTCTCATCCATCCATTTCCAATTACTCTCTTGTTCTGGAAATACTCCTACATGTTTGAAGGCGGAAAGTTTGAGAATAAATGTGTTGTCGCACAGGTTTATTCTCCAATCTCCTTTGAGACTTTTCTCTGTGTGCCACTTGGTGTTAAAGGAAGCATCAATTTTCTGCCAGAGATTTTTACTGCCTTTATCCCAAAGCGCTTGAGGGTCAGGCCTGGAAATTACGTTTAAACCGAATCTTTCCAATTTTAACCCTTCCCCGCTATCTAGAAGCTCATAATCTTCACTAGGTTTAGTTATCAAAAGTTTGATTTCAGACATTAAAATAGATTATCACATAAAAGAAAGTCCCGGCGCGTATTCTCGCGCCGGGACAGTTGTTTTCGGGGGTAGGGTGTCAAGAGGTGGCTACACCTCCGTTTCCGCCGGTGGAAAGATGCTCTTCCATGAAAGTTCTCGCCAGAAAAGGACCGCGGTCCTTTTGCCTGTGGAGAGCCAGCAGAGAGGCGAGGTTGCCGTACTTCTTCCCGAGATGGTAGCGACCTGCAGCGAGATGTGCTTCCCACTGAGACTCGGCCATCGTACTCGGCTTCCTGTAACACAGATCTCCAGCGATCTGCGACAGAAGAACCATGTCCTGCTGAATGCTGTTGCCACTCATCCTTCTCAGCAACTTCTTTTCCAACCGATTGGGATCATTTCCTCCATTCGTTGAGGTTCTTCCCTTGGCCGGACTCCCGGTCGTACCGGCCACGAAACTGCCCGCAGGTTGGGTCATCTTCCATCCTCTGTAAAATGTGCCTGTGGACTATCACCCCGTTGCGATAGCACCACAAATTCCTATATTACGCCCTTTATACACTTCTGCAAGAGTTATCCCCAGCACAAAAAATGGCTCTGTTGGCATGAGTTCAGTAATAAGTTCCAAAGGATTCACTTTTTAAAATTCTTTATCCGTAATTTGTTGTCCCTAATTCTGAAAAAAGTACTCTACGCCATCCCACCAACCATCATTGTCGCTGTCGCGCTTAATAGGGTTAGTCTCGTTGCACACAAAGACTATCCAATCGTCAGGGAAAATACACCTTTCTAGATCATCAGATAATCCATCAAGGTCTGAGTCTTTTGTAAATAAACTGAGTCTGGCTTTTAGTTCCGCAGTAGTAGAAGCATTATTTTTACGTACAGTCCATATTTGAGCTGGATCTAAATGTAATAATGACATCTTCCCTGAAGAATTGACTGCAAACACAATTTGTCCTTCCGTTGCAACAAAAGATTCATCTTTCTCCTCAACTCTTACCTCCGTCTTAAGGATTGCCTGTTTAGAATCGATAAAAGCTTTGGTGAAACCTTTTTCATTCATAGCAATTCCCGCGGTATAGACAGCAAGCATCTTTTCTTCGCATTCTTTCTTCAATTCCGGCTTAGCGCATGATTCAGAAACTTGGTAGGAAAGGGATTTTACCCCCTCTATATTCTTATCCTTAGCAAAAGTGAGGTACTGTGTCCATGTTTTCCACAAATCTTCTTTAGTAAGCGCTACAGACGGGCTTGCAATACTAATTACTCCCCCTTGTTTGCCTTTATCCACCTCTGATTTCAATCCCTCTTCAGCCGGCTTTTGCGCGCTATCAATTATTGCTTGATCTTCTGTGAGCGGAGCCTGAACATACTCGCCAAACATTAAAGTTGCGAGGCCAATAATCGCAATTACCAAGATGGCTATGATAATCAGCTTATTTTTCATATTCATATTTAATCCTAATTATATTATTGAGTTACAATTTCCAGCACTTTGGAATTCAATCTGAATGTGAGAGTTTTCTCCACGCTTGGAGCTACCGCCATGGCATCGCCGGAGGCTCGATCCAGTATCTTTATTGATATTAATCCTGATTCAATAGCTATCTCTTTAATTCGGATTCTATCCCCGAGTAGAAGCGAGTTTGAGCTTCTTTGCGCGCCATTGTTTGTAAGTAGCGTAGAAACAAAATAGAAGATTCCTGTGCCGCCCGGCTCGTCTCGCAAAATAACAACTGCATCTTTCTCATTATCTCCGTCAATATCAGCAAATGCTGGCCCCTCAAGCACAGATGTGCGAATGATTGACGCAGATCCTGGAGCGGCGGGAGCTGAGGCTACACCATCTTCAAGAAGAATTTCGCGAGACTCGATTAAGTAGTTTGCGTTTTTAACATCAATTGGTTCACCTGAACCCGCCAATGAGTTGGTGGGAACGGTACTTTCTACCCTCACATCGCTCATCGTACTTGAAATCCTCAAGTACCATACAATTCCGGCAACTGCTACCAATAATATAACAACTCCTATGATGATCTGCTTCTTGTTCATGTTTAACTATTATTTATATGCGAGCATTATATCAATTATGATATATAGGACAAAGCGCCGAACGAAACTCGTTCGGCGCTTATTTCTACCCAATCCTACTTTTCAAGCGTATCTGAAGTCTCCGAAGGATTACCCTCTTTGAGGGTGTAAGCTTACGAAAGAGTATATCGTAGCACTCATCGCAATCTCGCAGATGTGCTAAATACTCAAACGGCGCATTGAGCATTTGCTTTTCAACGACTTTTAACTTCTTCTCTGAGAGACACCCTGGCGCTGTGAACCTATCATCCCTATCAATCGGCCACAAGAAGGCCCAGACGAAGACAAAAAACTCTCCAGGTCTCACTTTGCCTCCACAGTTGAAGACACTTCTGAATCCAGTCTACTCCAGCTTTATTATATTTCAATACTACTTTCCTTCCACCCACCTGAATTGACTCTCTTGAAGAGTCGCTCCAGAGATCTCTATCCTAAATTTAATTCTGCCAATAATCTGTCCACTTAGAGTCTCTACATCCACCCTCCATAATGCCGGAAACAAACTACTTTTCCATGAATAGCCTCTGTATCCACCATCTCGTCCCCCGACAATTGGAAAGATAATGCGACTCGCGCTTACCCACTTGTCATTTTGTTTATCAAAATACTGCCAATTATGGACAATATTTGTATTGAGGTTCGTTGGAGCAAAGACTGAGCTGTAAGCATAGAGACTTGCTCCCGGACTAAGATGAATTACATCATAGCGACTGAAAAACTTATTCCAATTTCCCCTCTCTTCTTTTACCCAGTACTCTCCATCTCTTTTTACTAGAGAGTGATAGATTCCTCCGTCTTTAAGAGCGAGAGGTATGGGTGGTAAAATGTTTGCAAAATAAAATATGTTTATTAGAAAAAATGCTCCTCCAACCGCGCAACCAATTATTCTCTTATTTTTCTTTATCACATCAGGCACAATCTGAAGAAGGAAACGAAGGAATAGGGCGATAATGACTAGACTTGAGAGCCCGCTAAGTAAAAAGGTCCAAACTCCCATCTTCCCTGTCAGTACAGGTATATAGAATATGGAGAAGGAGAAGAGCGCAATGTATAAAACTCCAACCTGGAATCCAATACGCAAATAGTAATGCTTGAACCGCTCACCACCCACCATAATCACCAAGAGGAGGACTAGGAATGGCCAGCTCGTAAAAAAAGAGGCGCTACGAGAGTAGAAGACAAAGAATCCGCTGAAGAGTCCTCCAAAGGCAAACTGTACAATATGAGGCAGTAAAAATCTGGTCTTTTCAATGAGTTTTTCGTGGAGTTTGCCCGTGTCATAGAGATTGATAAGAGTTATTCCGATTGCAGAAATCGCCAAATAGGTAAATAAGACAATGTTTTCAAAAGGAAGATCAATGCGTTTGAGTGTCAGATTATCAATAGCAAAACCTAACAGGAGTGACCCTGTAGAAATATACGCTTCATATTTTTCAAACCATGCTTTTATTTTTCCAAACTTTGATTGCATCAAAAGACTACAATGCTAACTACAGATTTATTCTGTAATCCCAGCCACCACTTCCGATAAAACTCATATCAACTGAGGCAATTCTTCTGGTTGCTTGTGCCATACGAAGCTGGACAGGTGCGTTAGGGCTCATATTTCTGCGATCTGGAAAACCGATATGAACATCTTCGTCCTTCTCGTTTTTCACAACAACTGTGGGAGTGCCTCCTAAATACTCCTCTCTCATAATTTTCAAACCAAGCACATCAGCCAGAGCCCGCAGATCATTCATCTCTTCTCTTCTCTTCTTTCTTGATAATGCAAATGATTTGCGAGCTCATCATCAGTTATTTTTTTAGACTTTTCAGGAAATCCCTCCATGGCTCTAAATTATAACCTTTTTGCCGGATTGATCTATAAGAATCTTTATTTGGGTTATAATACACAGGTAAGAGATTTGGTCATTCACCGTCTCCACTTGCGGCGTAAGCCGATAATATTACTAATATTAAACTTATGAAACATAAAATAGCTGTTGGATTTTTAGCCGTTTTGTTTGTCTTTGCAAGCTCTGTGCCGAGCGTATCTGCGCAGACAACAACTACCTCTTCTGTTCAAGCGCTTCTTGAACAAATTAAGACTCTGCAGGCACAGCTCGCCGAACTGATGACTTTGCAGCAGAAAGTTACAGAAAGTTTGCAACTAATTAGAAACCTCCGCCAAGGAATGAGCGGGGACGATGTTTCTGCACTGCAGGCAATCCTCGCGGCTGACCCAAGTATTTACCCTGAGGGCATTATCTCTGGATACTATGGAGCTCTGACAGCAAAGGCAGTGAGAAAGTTCCAGGAGAGAAACGGCATTGAGGGATTGGGTTTTGTTGGGCCAAAAACACTTGAGAAACTCAACAAAGAACTTAGTAAGAACCGCCTTTCGCGCGAAGATGATAGTGAAGAAGATGAAGATGGGGATGGCTGGAGAGGCAGACATCTGTGCGCTATGGTCCCTCCGGGACACCTAATTGCGCCGGGATGGCTCAAGAAACAGAATGGCGAGAAACCAATTATTCCTCTCTGTCAGGAACTTCCTAAGGGCATAGAGAAAAAGTGGGATGATGACGACGATGATAATAATGGGACTACAACCCCTCCTGTAGTCGACACTACCGCGCCTGTATTAACTGATATCCGCTCAAATGATGTTGCCTCAACAACTGCAAATATCAAGTGGACCACAAATGAGAATGCAAATGGTAAAGTCTGGTATGGCACAACTAGCCCTATTGCATTTGCATCGACAACTTCTACTGTAAGTAACAGTTCCTTTGTCAAAAATCATACACTTGGTCTTACCGGACTTGCCGCATCATCTACTTACTACTACATAGTAGTATCAGCTGATGCAAGCGGAAATACCGCGACATCAAGCCAAAATTCACTCTTAACCTTGCCGTAATAATCCGGTAATACAGTTAAAACAAAAACAGCCATGCGGCTGTTTTTGTTTTACGCCGATTTTGTAATCATTATGAGAACAACACGGCTTTACGAGTAAGAATATAAGCTAATAATAATCAAATGACAACAGTTATAAACAATCCAAGTGAAATCAAAGAAAGACAAAGTAGTGCAATGAGTGGTGGCGCGGGAGTTGTGATTGGCGCAATTTTAGTGATTCTTGTGTTAGTGGCAGTAGTATTGCTTACACTACCCTACATCCGCAAGCAAATGGATTCCATAACCAATACTAAACCAACTATTAATGTAGTTCTCCCAGAAATCCCTACTACTTTCCCTACTCCTCAAGAAAATACAACTCCGTAATATAGACACATATAAATTTTAAATCATAATCGTAGAATGAAAACTTTTTTACAAATAAAAACCCCCAGTTTTTAACTGGGGGGTTGAGTTCTCAATCCTCGCGATTCCGTCACGACAGCAGATAACCGATCTGACCATCGTCTAGGGATTGTAGTATGCTTACCAGCACACTCAATCTCGCTCTCGCAGGAATGGCATTGCTGTTCAGTCGGAGACCAAAGAGCTGGGAGCCACGGCCCATTTTCGCAAAGAAAATTAATATAATTTTTACTACTAGGAGAGATTCGCTCTCCATCCTACTTTCTAGCACAGCCATCACCTGCTGTCAAGAAACAGACTTGTGGGGCTTCGGCCAGGCGGCAGTCCTCAACTGCCGCCTGGAACATTGGTTAGTTTAGAGATCCATCTCCGAGCAACTGCATGCTGGTGCTGATGGTTGCCAAGACAGGCCTTGGCCGGCGCTGCGCCAATGGAAGAAAACCTTCCATAAGCGCCTTCTCCGCATAGGCAATGCCGGACTCAAGTTCTGTCTGATTCCAGACCAGACGAGAGAACCTCACCTGACCTCTCTCGCCCGGCTGAGTCCAACCAGCTTCCCTGCTGAGGTGCTTGTAAAGCGGCCTCGCAAAGATCTGGCGGCCGAAGAGATTCCTCGGCTCTACCCGGATCCTCCATCCAATCGCGAGCTTCCTCACCCCGACGCGTCCTCTGCGTGAAACAAGGTGAACGAAGTACATTCCTGTTCCCTCTGTGCCAGCCATGTAGTACTGATCCGGCCAGGCGAAGAGACTGTTCATGAGGGACCTCCAGAACTTCTTCATGAGTTCCTTCCTCCGTTTGGGTTTGGGTACGTACGATTGAGCAGTACAAGAACTTCCTGAGAAACTCGACCCATTCCGAGCAGCGCTTTGATGCGTTGCGCAGGTTCAAGGACCATACGCTTGATATCAAGCTGACGATCAAGTTTCGTACGATCCGTCAAACTGCTTACCATGGGATGCTTGTCAAAAGCCAGTCCGTTATTGTGACGAAGGTCAAAGACCCTATCAACAAATAACGTCTGATTGATGTCTCCAGCGAGATACATCCTCACGGTCTGTGCTATAACCGCCCACGGTCTTCCTCCGAACCCTGTCGCATGAAACTTCTCGAAAGTGCGTTCAGCGATCTCACAGAATTCAGCGAGGATATCGTTCCCGCCAAACTCAAGCAATCTCTTTACGGTTGTAACCTGAGCCTGGGTTCTGTCGGATGTATGAAAGACACCCCACTTTCCGAGACTTTCGCGGTCAACCGCACTGAGATGATGCCAACCATGTCGGAGTTCACCGGCAACGGCGGCGAGTAGATACGTAGCGAAGATCTGAGCGTAGTGATTGAGCGCCATGTCATAGCACGCTTCAACCTCCTTCCTCAGCTCATCGTTCAATTGCTCCTGACGAATGGTCTCAAGGACATACATATCGTTGAGGATAGTGTTTACCGAGAAGTTGGAGTTGAATAAATCAAGGTCAACCAACTTCTCGTGTTTCCTCTTCCATCCAAGCAAGATTCCCGCTTCGTCCGAAGATTCGGACTCGATCAGGTCAAGCTTGTCTGCGACAACCATGCCCATAGAGCCATCTACCGAGAGCGTATCTCCTTCTCGCACGATCTTGTTCCCAACTTGAAGCGAGCCATCACCTATCACCACTCCAGTCCCCACAACTGCCGGTATACCCAGAGCTCTCGCCACAACTGCCGCGTGGCAGGTTGTACCGCCACGACTTGTAACAATTGCGCTTGAAGCAAGCATTCCGGCGAAATCATCGGGACTTGTTTCAGGCAGGACAAGGATGACTCTCTCACCTTGGCGAGAAAGTATTTGCGCTGATTCGGAAGTGAAACAAACTCTTCCACAAGCAGCGCCAGGAGAAGCGGCAAGGCCGTTAATCCGATCCTTGGTCTGTTGAAGGTCGTGTAGTGGAGAGAACTTCTTCAGTGGATTCGCGATTTTCTCCAGTTCATCTTTCGAAAAACGGGAAACCGCATCCTTCTCAGTGATAAGCCCTTCTCTGACCATGTCAACCGCTATCCTCACCGCAGCTTGCACGGTCCGCTTTGCAACTCTGTGCTGGAGGATATAAAGTTTGCCGTTTTCAACGGTAAACTCCACATCCACCGCATCACGTTCGAGCTGCTCAATACTTTTGACGAAATGAGATAGAGTCGCGAATAGCTCCTCATCTTTTTCGCCAAGCGCCGAAATATCTTCTGGAGTCTGTGAACCAGCGACAAGACTTTCGCCTTGCTCGTTGAACGCAAATTCTCCATAGATCTTTCGAGCACCAGTAGCAACATCGCGAGAAAACACGACGCCACTGCCTGAATTATCTCCGCGGTTGCCGAAGACCATGGCCTGCACTACTACAGCTGTCCCCATTTGACTGGAGATGTCGTAAAGCGACCTATAGTCACGCGCTCTCGGCGAGTCCCACGATTTGCATACTGCGACAATCGCTTGCCGAAGTTGCTCGCGTGGATCATCCGTCAATGCATCTTTGAGAATTTCACGGAGTGCTATCCAAGCTTCTTGCGAAGTAGATGCCTTCTCCATTTGATTCTCGAGAGCACTGCGTCCAAATCCGAGCACGGTTGTGCCGAAACCCATCAGGAATCGGCGGTATGTGTCATGTCCAAACTCAGCATCACCGGTATAAGCGATGAAATGTTCCAACACTTCGAGATTCATCCCGACGTTGAGAACAGTGTCCATCATGCCCGGCATTGATACCGGAGCCCCAGACCGAACCGAGACTAGAAGCGGCTGTTTGCCGCCAAACTTGAGTCTCGTTTCCTTTTCAAGGTCTGTTACAGCCCGATTCAATTGCCACTCGAGCCGCTCCGGCAGTGTGCCCTCTTGTTGGAAAGCACGACTTACCGAAGTTGAAACGATGAAGCCGGGCGGAACTGGGAACTGAGCTTTTCTCATCTTCACCAAATTCGCACCCTTCCCTCCAAAAGTCTGGAGAGCCGTTGGATCGCCTTCTCGGAAGAAGAAGACGACCTGTCGATTGCGACGCGCCACTTCTCACCTCCGTGAAAGGTTGTAAATACCCAATTAACCAATATTTGTAAGAGCGCAAGGCTCCTAGTAGTCTCAAAGAACACTGTAACAAGTATAGCATATTCTAATATGAAAGTCAAGCCTAAATATCTCTTTGAGATGTCTCAACAGAGCCATATTCCATGGGTCCTTATCGGGATTTGGGGTCAAGTTTCTAATTCGCTTCGCTCATAAGAACTTCCTCCCCGGACTCGCGCCGCTAAAGTCGGCGCTCCGTCTTTCAAACCCCAATAAGTACTCCAAAAATATATTCACAAAATGCTTCGCATTTCCTTCATTATTTTTGGGTCCTTATCGGGATTTGAACCCGAACTGGAAGTTCCACAAACTTCAGTGCTAACCATTACACCATAAGGACCATATAACCTCACTGTTATACCATAATACAGCCAAAAAACTATGTATTTAAAGCTCACTGCTAACAGCTAGAAGCATTAATACGGAATCTTGCACTCCTCAAAGCAATGGGCTCCTCGATTGAGCCTATAGACCCTTTCCCGTCCCCTATCCTCGCTTTCTACGGCATCAACCGAACGCAAAATATTTAGATGATGTGTAACAGTAGGCTGACGGAGTTTAAGATGGTCTGTAAGCTCGCTTACCGTCATTCCTCCTTTTTTCTTACCAAGAGCGCATACAAGACTATATCTGCTTTTCGTGCCCACCACCTTAAAACAATCTGGGCAAAGCTCCTCTTCGGTAGCGACTAATGCCTTCACCCAAGATGGTCTCTTGTAGGTTCTATCTGGACTTGTATTTTCTTTTGTATTCTTCTCTCTTATCCCCATGATTTTCTTTCCCATAGATGACTATCTATCCGTATAATGTATAGATTCTTATCAATATATCACACACCCCATGCCTTCCACAAAAAGACTGAATATAAATAATATCATCAAGAGAGATGGCTCTATAGTTCCATTTAATATGGAGAAAATTTCAATCGCGGTAGAAAAGGCGATGAAAGCCGCTGGGGAATACGAGGAGAGGGCTCCGACAAAAGTTGCACAGGCTGTTACAGACAAACTAACTGCGCAAAAAAAGGAAAACAAACTCTTCACTCCTTCAGTTGAAGGAGTTCAAGATCTGGTGGAAGCGGAATTAATGCTTCAAAAGTACCCTGCGACAGCAAAAGCATACATTCTCTACCGACAAAATCATGCGAAAATGCGCAAAGAGAGTCAGAAAGTCTCAAGCGAACTTATTGCACTAGAAATAGAAAGCAAAAAATACTTCCGCAATCAACTTTCCGAATTTGTTTTTTACAGCACTTACTCAAGATGGCTTGAAGAAAAAAGAAGACGCGAAACTTGGATGGAAAGCATTGACCGCTACATTTCATTTATGAAAGAAAATCTTGGCAAGAAGCTCACTCTTGCGGAGTACTCAGAAATTCGCGAATACATGCTTGAAATGAAAGCGATGGGATCGATGCGCTTGCTTTGGAGCGCGGGCGCTCCGGCAAGAGCAAGCAATGTCTGCGTGTATAATTGCTCCTTTATTGCTCCAGCAAGCTGGCAAGATTTCGCAGAAATAATGTATATATCAATGTGCGGAACTGGAGTGGGATTTTCTGTTGAAAGACAAACCGTTGAGTGCCTCCCGATAATAAAAAGGCAAACAGGTAAAAAGAAACCAGTGTATTTGATTGGTGACAGTAAAGAAGGGTGGGGTGATGCTCTCGCTTTAGGCATGAACACTTGGGCTGAAGGTTCGGATATAGAATTTGACTACAGCGCCGTTAGACCGCGCGGAGCACGCCTCAAGACAATGGGAGGAAGAGCTTCTGGGCCAGACCCATTGCGCAATCTACTTGATTTCACACGAGAGAGAATGCTTTTGAGACAAGGTAGGCACCTCACCACGCTTGATGTACATGACATAGTCTGCAAAATTGGAGAAATTGTGGTGGCCGGTGGAGTTCGCAGAAGTGCCCTGATTTCCATATCTGATCTTGATGATATGGAAATGAGAGAAGCAAAAAATGGACAGTTCTATTTCTCAAACCCACAACGCTCTATGGCCAATAATTCCGCAGTCTATAACGAGAAGCCTACTATGGAGCAATTCCTTGATGAATGGATAAATCTCGCAAAAAGTGGATCGGGGGAACGCGGAATATTCAACCGAGGCAGCCTCAAGAGACAGCTTCCCGCCCGTAGGTGGAAAATTTTTGAGGAAGGATTCTGGACCAGTGGTACAAATCCATGCGGTGAAATAATTCTTAAATCAAAGCAATTCTGTAACCTAAGCGAAGTCGTAGTGCGTCCGGAAGATACTGAGGAAACTCTAATGGAAAAAATTCGAATCGCAACAATTCTAGGTACATATCAGGCATCTCTAACAAAATTTCCATATCTTTCTCCAGAGTGGAGAAGGAACTGTGAAGATGAAGCGCTTCTTGGAGTATCAATGACAGGCCAGTGGGACAATAAGATAGTGCGAGACAAGCAGACTCAAAGAAGACTCAAGGAAGTCGCGATAGACACAAACAGAAAATACGCAAAACGATTCGGTATCAACCCTTCCACCTGTATTACATGCGTGAAACCATCCGGGAACGGCTCCCAGCTTTTTGACTCTGCCTCTGGAATGCACCCACGCCATTCTCCCTACTACATCCGTCGAGTAAGAATTGAAGGACACAATCCTCTTAAAAGATTACTTGAAGATGAGGGTGTGCCATGCGTGCCTGAAGTTGGGCAAACCAAAGAGAGCGCCACTACGTGGGTCCTAGAGTTCCCAGTTAAGGCTCCTAAAGATGCCATCGTGAAAGACGATCTAACGGCTCACGATCAGCTTGAGTATTGGAAGGTTCTAAAAGAAAATTATTGTGAGCACAATCCTTCGGTCACTATCTCGGTTGAGCCCCACGAATGGCTCTCTGTCGGAAATTGGGTATATCAAAATTGGGATATAGTCGGCGGACTCTCATTTTTGCCTAAAAGTGATCATGTATATCGCTTAGCTCCATATGAAAAGATCACTGAAGAAAGATATTTGGAGCTAATGTCACGATTTCCAAAAATTGATTTCTCCAAACTGGTCCTGTATGAGGAAGATGACAAGACCACCGGATCAAAAGAGTACGCTTGCGTAGGGGGCCTCTGTGAAATTGACGTTTCAACCCCCGCAGAAAGCAAAACATAAAAACAAAATGCTTTACACTCGCAAAGGAGATGATGGAACTTCCAGTCTTTATAAGAGTAAGGACAGGATAACTAAAAACCACCCAGTCTTTGAGGCGCTGGGAGGTCTTGATGAGCTCAATTCCCTTCTTGGAGTATGTTTTGCAAAATATCAATGCGAAAAACCTGTCTTATTTAATGTGTGCAAAATCATACGCACAATTCAGCATAATCTATTCATTATTCAAGCTGGTTTGGCTGGCGCAGAAAAATCAATCCCAAAATCACGAATTGAAGAAATGGAATATATTATTGGAGAAATTGAAAGTTACATTGAAAAACCAAATTCTTTCGTAATCGCTGGAGCCACAGAGCTCTCTGCGCTCTTTGACTACGCGAGAGCGCTGTCGCGAAGGACCGAGCGTTCTGTGATTTCA